>Ga0265293_10000088_pt1 | contig 209303 bp, 186 predicted proteins | sample Munlanlewell138R_FD_192505 | JGI IMG/M metagenome (GOLD analysis project Ga0265293, IMG submission 192505) | Leachate microbial communities from a municipal landfill in Southern Ontario, Canada - Leachate well 138R | ecosystem: Engineered > Solid waste > Landfill > Unclassified | place... | reverse complement strand
ATGCGAGCAAAGAAGTGATTCAAAAATATGTTGAAAATCAGGGAAAAAAGAAAGAATATAAAGAAGTCTATTCAGGGCAACTTAAATTGTTTTAATACCTCGTGGGCTTGCCCCGAGGTAGTTTATTCCATTTTTTCAAAAGGTTTTTATTGCCGTTTGGCTTCAGCCAACGGATTCAATCTGAAAGTCAAAATCCGGCTTTAGCCACATTCGATCCACTATTAAGTTATGATTGTTCTTCATAATTGGAACCCCCACAAATTGTTGTTTATTTCTCTTTGCATAAACACAACATCTGTTGGATAGAAAAATTCCTCAAATTTCAGATTGAATAAAAGCTAAGATTTTATCTTTTTCAAAAGGTGAAAACCAATGAATACGTTGATCTTTGCGGTACCAAGTCATTTGTCTTTTGGCGTAACGGCGGGTATTTTTCTTGATTTCCGAAACCGCGGTTTCCAAATCAGTATGCCCGTCTAAATAGGTAAATAATTCTTTGTAACCCACTGTTTGCAATGCATTCAGCGATTTGTGAGGATACAGCGATTTCACTTCCTCCAGAAGTCCGGCTTCCATCATCAAAGTCACACGGTGGTTGATTCTTGCATAAAGTTCTTCCCGTGGAAGTTCCAGACCGATTTTGATGGTTTCAAAATTTCTTTCGACTTTCATATTCGTCCGAAAAGAAGAAAATCTTTGTCCGGTTGCCCTAAATATTTCTAAAGCCCGAATGACCCGAACCGGATTTTGTATATCTGCGAAAGCATAATATTCCGGATCGGCATTTTTTAATTCCATTTGTAATCTTTCAAGTCCGGATTCCTGAAATTCCCGGTTAAGCTGAATTCTGAATTTTTTGTCAATCTTCGGAAAAACATCCAAACCTTCGGTAACTGCTTTTTCATACAATCCGGAACCACCAACCATGAGCAGCACTTTGTGTTTTTGGAATAATTCTTTCAATTTCTTGATAGCATCCTTTTCAAAATCTCCCACCGAATAATCGTCGAAAATACTGCGCTGCCCAATAAAATGATGGAGAACACCGTCTTTTTCTGCTTCAGTTGGTGCCGCCGTACCGATTTGCATTTCTCTGAAAAATTGTCTGGAATCACAGGAAATAATTTCCGTTGCAAGGGCTTTGCCCAAAAAAACAGCAAGCCCCGTCTTGCCAATGGCAGTGGGGCCTGATATCACAACGAGATATTTCTTAGGTTTATTCATCGACTATCCGGGCATCGGTAATCACGGTTTTGTATTTCAGGGATTTTTCCCATTGTAGGTAATTGAATAATTCTTTGTTGAAATATTTCAACGCAAAATACACGATAGCAACATCATCCAAAAAGAATCCGGGAAGCAAATCCAAGGGTGAAATTACATACAAAATCACCAATGTTCCAATCATTAAATTTCCGTATCCGGGATGGTATTTTCTGCTGTATGTGTCGCGCATCATACGCACAAAGGCTTTGAGCGAAGTCCACAAAGACAATTTGTCTGTGGATTTTGCACGCATACCGAGAATGGCAAATAATCTGAACAATCTTCCTATCATGTTTCCTGCTTTTAATCCCGATTTAAATTTCAAAAAACGTTCCAAAAAATCAGTGTTGTCAATTAGCTTACAATGAATTTATTAACATCACTTCCGATACATAAGTCGTGCCGATGGGACGATATTGAATACCAAAATTGGCATGAAATCTTCCTTTTTCCGGAATATTTTTAAACTGAACATTGACTTCTTTTATGGCACCGGGTTCGAGCCGGATTTTTTCTGTTTTAATGCTTTGGGAATAATCCATTTCATAATGAACTTTTCGGTAATAATTGATGGTCAATGTCAAATCGGCATCGCCACCGATTTCCACCGGATGATTGTTAGCATTTTGAATATAAATTTTCATTTGAATTTCTTCATCCGCCGCAGCAGAAACTTCCTGAACCGATTCAATATGAATATGTTGAAATACAAGATAATTTTCAATGGATTTGATTCGGTATTCTTTATTTCTAAATCCCTTAAAACTTTGTTCTGCTTCTACCCAACGGGAAATATAGGCCACATTTTTTCCAAAAAACTTTGCTTCCGAATCCCAAATCGTAAATTGACTTTCACGGTTTCCTAAGGTTCGATGAACGGCAACTTCTGCATTTCGGTTGTAAAATTTAAAAACCGAGGCTTCCTGATAATTTTCAAAAACCGCATTATCAATCTTGAATTTCGCAGTTTCCATTCCGAATTGTCGGGTAAATTTCAAAGGTGAAATTTCCGGAATTGCAAAAATAATTCTTGCCACGATGACCAACGCAACACTTAGACCTCCCCATTTCAACAGCTTTTTATTTTCTTGTTCCGCAAACTGATAATAAATCAACATCAATATGGCCACATAAGCGATAAGCAGCCATTGATATTGCACTTTGGTTTTGAAAGCAGCCAGTAAAAAGAAGATTCCGGTCAAAACCGCCAACCACCATAAACTTCTATGGAAAATTACTTTGGATTTAAAGTGGAATACAGATTTGTAAACATATCCGGTCAGCAAAGGTGCCGTTCCCAAAAAGAAAAAAACGATGACCAACGGAATCCTTTCCGGTTCAAATCCCACCGCCGTATTTCGCCCGGACAGATGGTAAACCACCGGTGCGAAATCATGTTCCAACAGCCAGATAAAATGGGGAATATAAAGTAAAAGACTTCCTAAAACCGCCAAATAAAATTTAGGATTTTTCCAAAATACTTTCCAAACCGGTAAAATCGTAAACAATATCACTAACAGACCGTGGTATTTGCTGTACAGCAGACCGGCCATGACCAAAGCGAGCAATACCGTGTTCAGTAAAGAATCATTAGCAACAAAACGTTGAAAAACAAAAAGATATGCTATCGTAAAAAACAACAATGGCGCGTCAGGTGTAGCAATAAATCCAAAAATCTGCATAATGAGACAGCTTCCGGTCAAAACCATAAAAAGTCGGATTTGGTATAGCGTTTTCGGAGTCAGCATTTTCCAAAGCAACCACAATCCCAAAGCATTCATCAGTACGACAATCAGCCGCAATCCCAATTCATTCTGAAAAAGCTGAAAACCGGCAGCCACCCATAGCGCAATCATTGGCGGATGATCAAAATAACCGAAATCAAGTTGCTGCGACCACATCCAATAATAGGCTTCATCTTTTTCCAAAGGGGTGAAAAAAGCCTGTAAAAGATTGACCAACATCCAAATGCCAATAAAAACCCGGATTTGTGATTTTCCCGACAATTTTTGTTTTTTACAAAGCTAAAATAAAAAGATTCAAATGAAATCTATAAAAATATCCGGTCGGTCTGTAGTGATAAAATCAATTCCCAATTCCGAGATTTCTAAAAATTTTTCCGGTGAATTCACAGTCCAGCAGCCGGTAGTCAATTGAAGGTCATGTGCCTGCGCAATCCATTCGGGATGCGCCCGAAAAACTGAAAATTCATAATTGATTCCATCTAAACCGAAGTTTTTGACTGCTTCCGGGGACAAATCTCCATTCAGATATTTGACGGAAATATCGGGCTGCAAATCTCTCAATATCTGACAAATATACAGACTGAATGAAATGAATTCAACCCGTTCCAATAGCCGGTATTTTTCAATCAAATAAACCGTACTCAAAACGGTTTGATGTTCAAAATCCTTGTTTCCCGTGTCTTTAATTTCCACAATCAATTTCAAATCAGAATGCGGATTTACTCCAAGTTTGATGAAATTCTCCAAAGTAGTCAACAGATTTTTTTCGGATTTCCGATATGCTGAGAACAAATCACTGTAATCATTTTCAGCAATTTCCAAGTTCCCAATTTCGGGGTCATGAAAAACAATCGGAACGCCGTCCCTGCTCATTCTGACATCGAATTCGCTTCCGTAAATCTGCAATTCCTGCGCATTCTGTAAAGCACGAACTGAATTTTCAGCTGTTTTCCCATCATTCCAAAATCCGCGGTGTGCAATGAATTGAGGTTGTTTCATTTTGATTTCAAAGTATCGGGTTTATCTATCTTCAAAATTGAATGCAAAGGTCAGTAATTTTTAATTAAATAAAATTCACCTGAATTCATCCGGTAAATCCACATGCATTCAGGTGAATCAAACAGCTGTGTTGGTGTAAAATTATTCCAACGGTTTCCTTCCGAATGATGTTATACAAAATAATAATCACGGCAATCACGAGCAGAATATGAATCAAACTGCCCATCCCCATTCCATCGCCGATTCCAATTAGGCCGAGTACCCAAATAAAGATACAAACGACAGCCACTAACCAAAGAATACTTCTCATAATATCTGATTTTTAATTCATTAGGATAAAATCACAAGAATCATTCCACATGATAAATGTCATGAAAAATGTTAGATTAATCTTCCACTGAAAATTCAAAAAAAGAGAAACAGACTTTGCCGTATTTTCGGGATTGAATCAGCTGTGGATTTTCGCTAAAACTGATATTGGCAGGATGCTCTATGATTAATTCGCCGTCCGGTTTCAACCATTTGTTTTCCCTAATCAAATGAATGATTTCTTCGTAATCTTTTTGTTCAAAAAAATAGGGCGGATCCGCATAAACCACCTCAAAAGCATTGCCTCGATTTTGTTTCAGAAAATGATAAACATCCTCGCGAATCACAGTAACCCTTTCAGTTAGATTCATTTTCTCAATCGTTTCAGTCAAAAATTTAATGCAACCGAAATCCTGATCGACGGCAACGATTTTTTGGCTTCCGCGAGATGCGAATTCCAGCGTAATACTCCCAATTCCGGCAAACAAATCCAGTACCGTGATTTCATCGAAATTATAATCATTGTTCAAAATATTGAACAGCGATTCTTTGGCAAAATCCGTGGTTGGTCTGACGGGGAGATTGGCGTGAGCCGTAATTTTTTTTCCTTTGAAAGTACCCGCTATGATTCGCATGATGATAAATTAAATAATGTGAAATTCTTCAAGAAAACTTCATTTTTCATTGCTGTATTCAAATTTCGGACATATTTTTTGAGCATTTGAAAGGCTTGATTATCCGGCATTAATTCACCATAACAATTGACTGAAATTTGGTTTAAATCCAAATTCAATTGTTCGGCTGTAAACAAAGTGAAAAACAAAACATCCTCGACGGTCGGGGTTTCAATCAGATTGTAAAAAATCACATCCGCATCCGCAGCCACGAAAATTTCAAGCTGATTGTAATTCAAATTCAGATACAAAGTTTTTTCTTTCTCAGTTTCCACGGCATTCAAAAAAACCGTACCGGAATGATAAAAATTCACATTTCTGTAAAGTTCGGATAGCTTTTCAGTCAAAAGCAGGGAGGTGCCGTAAACGAAATTGCATCCAAATCTGGTTTCGGATTGCAGTAAAATATTATTTTCAAATTCTCCTTCGCTGAAATCCAACAAAGTTTCACGGGATTCTGTCAAATATTGATTCGGCACCAAAGTGAAAAAGCCGGAAATCAGACCGACATTGACTTGCTCGAAATTTCTTCTGAGTTTCAGATTGATTTCCAATTCTTTGATGACTTCTTCTTCCCAAAGATTGAGGTTGGAAACTTTAAAAACGGAAACATCGGAATAGATTTTTCCGTTTTGGGTACAATAAGAAAAGCCCTCTTTGAAAAAGAGCAGATTTAACGTAATAATATTTTTGCCGTTTGATGAAATAAGCTGATTTTTGGGTGGTAAATATAAGGCATTCCTGAGAATTCCGGATTTCAAATCGTTGTGTTTTCATCAATTTCTTAAAATCTGTTAACACGAATTTGTTTTCGTTAATCTTTTCCTAAAATTAACAAATCGGGACTCAGAAGTCCGTTATTCAATTTAGCTTTGTGCGTAAAGAAAAAAGTAAACTATACACACACGGATTTCAATGAAAGGTGCCACAATTTTCACAATCCTGATTTTTTCAATTTTTACTGCTTCTTGCAGTACGTTCATGTCCACGGCACAAATGGATTCAGATTTTTCTCCCGGTGAACGTTCTTATTACAATCAAAGTTCAATTATCAACAAAGCCTTGTTTGCGGAAAACAAAAATAAAGAGGTAAAACCCGCTAAGCCCAAACGTGAAAAATCAGCAATTGAAGAATTGAACGAAATTCATCAACTGACGTTAAATACTTTTGTGACACACATACTTTCGGAAGCGGAATCTTATATCGGTGTTCCCTATCGCTATGGCGGTACGACCCGCCGAGGCATAGATTGTTCGGCATTTGTGCAGAATGTTTTCCAGATTTTCAATCAGGAACTTCCACGGGTATCGGCAGCCCAAGCCAAAGAAGGATATCCGGTTTCAAAAGAAGAAGTACGCGCCGGTGATTTGGTCTTTTTTGCGACACACGGCCGCGGCAGGGTTTCACACGTTGGCATCGTTCACAATGTCAATGACGAGGGTGAAATCGAATTTATCCATGCTTCCACTTCAAGGGGGGTTATCGTAACTTCGCTGAACGATACTTATTGGTCAAAAAGATTTTTATACGCCAAAAGAATCCTCGATTGATTTTTAAAATTCCAAGGCATTCAAACAAATTTTCGGCTTATTGATGAAAAATCCTAAATTTGGAGAAAGTTTAAAATGAATCCCCAAATTCTGAATTTTCTGAATTCCAATTACGGCCAACAGGCTGCGGATTCACTTCAACCCATTGCGGAAAGTGGTTCTTCCAGAAAGTATTTTCGGTTTCATACCGGGAATGAATCTCTGATTTTGACCTTTGGAGACAATGTGGAAGAAAACAAAACTTTTCTTTATTTCACAGATCATTTTTCAAAATTCAGCCAACATATTCCGAAAGTGAAAAAGGTGTCGGAAGATTTCCGGATTTATACGCAAACCGATTTAGGAAATCAATCGCTGATGATGCTGTTGGAAAAGGACAAAATCCAAGCACATGAAATTTATAAAAAATCCGTTCGTCAACTTGTGAAAATGCAGGTTCAGGGCGATGCCGGATTAGATTATACAAAATGTTTTTCTTATCCGAAATTCAATTATTTATTGGTACTGAGGGATTTATTTTCATTCAAAAATTATTTTCTGAATTTATCGGGAATTGAATTCAATCATGGTCGGTTGTTGGCTGATTTTGAGAAGTTTGCCTTTGATTTTGAGCGGATTGAGCAACAGTATTTTGTATTTCGGGATTTTCAGTCCAGAAACATTATGGTTTATGAAAATGAACCTTGTTTCATCGATTATCAAGGTGGTTTAAAAGGGCCTGTGCAATATGATTTGGTTTCATTGATTTGGCAAGCCAAAGCCCATTTGCCGAATACATGGAAAACTGCGTTTTATGAATTGTATGTGAATGAATTCATTGAAAACACGCAAAAAGATTTGAATGGTTTTGCTTTTCAAAAAGGATATGCGCTTTGTCTGATTGAGCGGTTGCTTCAAGTTTTGGGAACTTATGGATTTCGTGGTATTTACGAACGAAAACCACATTTTCTGAGCAGTATTGAATTTGCACTGAAAAATCTGAATGAAATCAAAGATTTGCCTTGGCTCGAAAATTATCCTGAATTACAAAAAACCATCAATAATCTCGCACAACCTCAAATATTTATCGAATTAAATCAAAAAATAAATGGATGATTTACTACAAGTCAATGTCAGAAGTTTTTCTTACAAACGTGAAATCCCAAAAGATGCTTCGGGCAACGGAGGCGGATTTGTTTTTGACTGCCGTGGCATCATGAATCCCGGAAGAATCGAGTCATACAAAAACCTAACCGGCAGAGACCAAGAAGTCATTGATTATTTAGAAGAAAAAACTGAAATTCGGGATTTTTTAGACGGTGTTTTTCAAATTGTGGATCTGACTTTGGAAAATTATATCGCAAGAGGATTTTCTAATTTGGAAATCAATTTCGGATGCACCGGCGGACAACATCGTTCGGTTTATTCCGCAGATGAAACCGCCAAACATATCGCTGAAAAATTCCCTGAAATTCAGGTAAATATTCAGCATGTAGAACGGGAAATCAAAGGCTGGAATCCGGCTTGATGAATTATTTATTTTCCATCATCCATTGCAATAAATCCCTGTAATTCGACGAATCCACACCATGTCCGCCGGGATATTCATGGTATTGATTTTTGATTTTCAATTCGTCAAGCAAGGCTTTACCCCTTCTCCCCCATTCTACCGGAATCACCGGATCCGTGGCTCCGTGTGAGATAAAGAAATTCAAATGGGAATATGCATTGTCATCAATCTTGCTTTCTAAAAAATCAGGTTCCGGATACCCACTCAGTACTACAACATTTTTTATTTTTTCCGGAAAATTCAAGGCAATGGAATAACTCAAAATCGCACCTTGACTAAATCCACAAAGCCAAACCTGAGATTTGTCTAAGTTTTCTTTTTCAGTAATCGCATCAATAAACCGAAGCAGTAAATCCATAGATTTCAGCCCTTGTGGAATATTGTTGAATTTCCCGGAATCCGTAAAACTGATGTCGTACCAAGCGTACATACCGGGCATAATCGTGTGAACCGCCCGAACACTGATAACATGGAATTCATCGGGCAAATCATTTGCAAAACTAAACAAATCTTCCTCATTGCTTCCATATCCATGAATCAGTAACATCAATGGATTTCCGTCTGTTTTCACACGTGGTTTTCTTTCTAAATACTGTATAGATTCTAATTCTTTCAAATTATTTGTCATCATAGGTTTTGGCTATTTTTTCAATATTCAAGCTTCTTGCCATGGCATCAAAAATCTCTTTGTAAGTTCCGTTCAACGCATAAATTTCTTCGTGCGTACCGGATTCTTTCACCCTGCCTTGTTCCATCGTGTAAATCCTGTCAGCATCAATAATCTGAGAAATACTGTGTGAAATGATGATAACGGTTCTGTCTTTTTTGATGGCATCCAGACTGCTTTTGATTTGTTCTGTGGCAATCGCGTCTAAACTGGCTGTCGGTTCATCTAAAAAAATAATCGGCGGGTCTTTTAAAAACATTCTTGCAATTGCGATTCTCTGTTGTTGGCCGCCCGAAAGCAATAGGGCATTGCTTGCAAATTGATCCGGTAATTTCATCACCTGTTCATAGATATAAGCTTTTTTGGCGGCAATAATTACTTGCTCTTGTCCGGCATCGGGATTTCCGTAACGAATATTTTCTTCAATCGTTCCGCTGAAAATATGATTTCTCTGCAAAACCAAACCGATATTTTCGCGCAAATAATGCGTGTCATATTCTTCCAAAGGTACGCCATCCAAATAGATGCTGCCCGATGAAGGTTTGTAAAATTTATCCAAAAGATTGATGACCGTGCTTTTGCCTGCACCACTCAGACCAACCAAGGCTGTGATTTTGTTCGGCTCGATTTCCATGCTGACATCGAAAAGAGCTTTCGTTCCGTTGGGATAGGCAAAATCCACGTTTTTCATTTCCAATTTTCCGGTGATTTTTTCGGGTTTGTAAGTACCCGAGCTTTCAATTTCTTCATCCGCATTTAGAATATTGAAGAAGCTTTCGGAATAAATCATCGCATCGTTCATATCATCGAAAATCCGGTGCAATTGTCCCATCGGCGCAGTAACGTTATTGAACAACATGATGTGAAACATGATCATCCCGATGCTCATGTGACCGTCCAAAACCAAATAAGCCGTCAGAATAATAATCAACACCACCCCGATTTGTTCCACAAAAGTTTTGGCACCATTGAAGATGAAACTGGTTTTCTGTGTTTTCAATTGATTTTCAGTCATATCATATTGAATTCCACTTTGTTTGTCAGCTTCAATCTTTTCACGGTTAAAGGATTTGATGACTGAAATTGATTCAATGATATTGACAATTCCTTGATTTTTGGTTTCAAAAAATTTCCGCATATTTCTTCGCCAGCCGCTCAAAGTTTTCGCTTGTTTGATGGTTACATAAATGTAAACCGGCACAATTCCTAAGCCAACCAGACCAACCCAAAAATTGGCGTTGAACATCAGAATTAACGCAAAAATCGCATTGGCAAACAAAGGCAAAATACTGATGAAAAAATTCTGCACCAAACGGGTGATACTTGCCACCCCGCGATCTACCCTGGTTTGTAATTTCCCGGATTCATTGTCCGGTGCGGTATAAAATGCCATCCGATAACTCAGAATCTTCTGAACTACGGCATCAGACAAATCCCGGGAAACGTAAATCCGAAGTTTTTCACCGTAATATTTTTGCCCGAAATTAATCAGAACGTTGATGATTTCTTTGGACAATAAAATAATGGAAATCGTTATCAGTATGGAAATTCCGTCTTTCAGATTTTTTCCCGCTTCCACCAATGCATTGACTTCATCTACAGTATATTTCAACACAAGTGCGTTGACCTGTGCCGTGAAAGAACCTATTAGCGTCAAAAGCAAAGCTCCGATAATCAACCATTTGTAAGGTTTTATATAGGGCAACAGGTATTTATACAACTGAATTAATGACATTCTGACAAAAGTATAAAGTTTTTAGAAATTCCTCAGGCCGATTTTTAAGGTTCTAAATTTTTGAAAAATTCTCAAAAACGCCTAACCCAAAAAGCGCATAATCATAACTAACCGGATCCACTGGATTGATTTTTTTCAGATTGGAATTCAGTTCCACTGCGGCTTTCCAATCGTTTTGTTTTCTTTTGAGCAAACCTAATTTTCTCGCTGTATTTCCGGAATGAACATCGAGGGGACAAACCAATTGTGCAGCAGAAATGTTTTTCCAAATCCCGAAATCCACTCCTTGTTTATCATTACGTACCATCCACCGCAAAAACATATTTAAACGCTTGGCTGCTGAACCTTTGGCCGGACTTGACAGATGTTTTTCAGAACGAATTTCATGGGGAGTTTCAAGGAGAATCGTTCGGAAATTTTCAATGGCATTCAGGCTGTCTTCGTCCTTTTCATCGAAATGAAAAACCTGTTCCAAGCCTTTGTGATTGAGATAGATATTTCTCAGGGCGCGCAATAAAAAATCCAAATCCACGCCATTGAAAGTCCGATGTTTGAAATCCTCGGTTTTGTGCAATTGTTTTTCGGAATAATTCATCACAAAATCATAGGGCGAATTCCCCATCCTTTCCATTAGGTCACCAGCTTTTGCGATGATCATCTTTCTGTTTCCCCAGGAAAGAAGGGCAGTCAGAAGAGCGGAAATTTCAATGTCCTCTTTGCGGCTGAATCTGTGTGGAATCTGAATGGGATCACTTTCAATAAAGTCCGCACGGTTGTATTGTTTTACTTTTTCATCCAAAAATGCTTTGAGTTCGGAAATATTCATTTGAGAAATCGTATTAAAAAAACTTTTCCAATCCTGAATACAAGATTGGAAAAGTTGAAATATTTTTAAAAATTTAAAATGCTGAAATTTAAGCGACCACTGCTTTCACTTTGTCGGCAGCTTCCTGCAATGTAATTGCGGAAAGCACTTCCAAACCGGAGTCGTCAATCATTTGTTTGGCGATTTCGGCATTGGTTCCTTGCAAGCGAACGATGATAGGAACGGTGATTTCGTCGCCCATATTGTTGTAAGCATCAAGAATTCCTTGTGCCACACGATCACAGCGAACGATTCCTCCGAAGATATTGACCAAAATTGCTTTTACATTTTCATCTTTCAGGATAATTCTGAATGCAGTTTCCACTCTTTGCGCATCCGCAGTTCCACCCACATCTAAAAAGTTGGCCGGATTTCCACCTGAAAGTTTAATGATGTCCATGGTGGCCATTGCCAATCCGGCACCATTCACCATACAACCAACATTGCCGTCCAATTTCACAAAATTCAATCCGGCTTCACCTGCTTCAACTTCGGTTGGATCTTCTTCACGAATGTCGCGCATCGCCGCAATGTCTGGATGACGGTAAAGTGAATTGCCGTCGATGGTGAATTTTGCATCCACGGCAAGTATTTGATTATCCGAAGTTTTCAGAACAGGATTCACTTCAATCAAAGAAGCGTCTGCACCGGTATAAGCATTGTAAAGTCCTTTAATGAATTTCACAAAATCCTTGAAAGCTGCGCCGCTCAACCCAAGGTTGAAAGCGATTTTATTGGCCTGAAAACTCAGGAGTCCCAAAGTCGGGTCAATGTCTTCGGTAAAAATTTTGTCCGGCGTGCTTTCAGCTACTGCTTCAATGTCCATTCCGCCTTCGGTTGAATACATAATCATATTGGTGCCTTTGGCGCGGTTCAAAAGAATTGAAACATAAAACTCTTCGGTTTCGGATTCGCCCGGATAGTAAACATCTTCGCCAATCATCACTTGATGAACGGTTTTTCCGTTGGCTCCGGTTTGTGGCGTAATCAATTGCATTCCAATGATTTCGGATGCTTTTTCTTTGACTTCATCAAGATTTTTAGCCAATTTTACACCGCCTGCTTTTCCACGTCCACCTGCGTGAACTTGCGCTTTGACAATATGCCATTGCGTACCGGTTTGTTCGGTCAGTTTTTTGGCGGCTTCCACTGCTTCATCCGAAGTAGTGGCTACAAGTCCTCTCTGAACTTTTACGCCATATTTACTTAGAATTTCTTTTGCCTGATATTCGTGAAGATTCATTATTAAAAATTTTGTTGCGCAAAAGTAAGCAATCCTTTGTACTTAACCCATTATTCGGATATGATTTTTATGAAACTGTTTTAAACAAAGCTCCATTTAGTTTCAATCTGTTTTAAATAATTTATTTGGAAAAGATGTTTTACAAAGTTTCTTTCAGCCATTTATAAAATTCGGTATGCCAGATTACTGAATTCTGCGGATTCAGCACCCAGTGATTTTCTTCAGGAAAATACAGCAACCGGCTTTTGAGTCCGTGCAGCTGCGCTGCCTGAAAGGCTTCCAATCCCTGTCCGATGGGAACCCTGTAATCCTTTCCGCCTTGAATAATCAACATCGGTGAATCCCAGTTGCTGACCATATTGCTCGGATCAAATTCGTTGTAGGTTTTCATGGCGACGGGATTGTCTTTTTCCCAATAAGCACCACCGGCATCCCAGTTGGTGAAAAAAAGTTCTTCGGTCGTTCCGTACATGGATTTCAAATTGAAAACTCCATCGTGGGCAATGAAAGTCTTGAATCTTTTGTTGTGAATTCCGGCGAGATAAAAAACAGAATATCCGCCATAACTCGCCCCTACAGCCCCCAAGCGATTTTCATCGACGTAAGGTTCTTTGGCGATGTCATCAATGGCCGATAAATAATCTTTCATCACTTGTCCGCCCCAATCCTTGCTGATGGCTTCATTCCACACCACACCAAATCCGGGCATTCCGCGGCGGTTGGGTGCGATGATGATATAGCCGTTGGCCGCCATCAGTTGAAAATTCCAACGAAATGAATAAAACTGTGAAAGTGCGGATTGCGGCCCACCCTGACAATAAAGCAAAGTCGGATATTTTTTGTTAGGATCAAAATCCGGTGGATAAATTACCCATGCCACCATATCCTTGTTGTCAGTGGTTTTCACAATTCGTTTTTCAATGGGACTAAGTTGAATGCTGTCATAAATAGCTTTGTTCACATTGGTCAATTGTTTCATCTGACCATTTTTCAGATTTACAGAATACAATTCTGCCGCATGATTCATATCTGTTCGGCTGATGATGAAATGATCGCCGACCTGTCCGATTAATCCGGCTACATCAAATTGTCCATCAGTGATTTGTCTGATTTTAGGCAATGCTCTGTTTTTGGAATTCGGGTCAAATTCCACCACAAACAATTGCACGGTTCCGCCAACTGCGGCATTGAAATAAATTCTTTTACCGTCTTTATCCCATTGATAACCGAAAACCGTTCCATCCCAATGACTTGTAATATTGGTTTTAATTCCGTTGTGCAAAACAACAATGTCATTTTTATCCGCTTCATAACCATCTCTTGCCATGCTCAAAAAGGCAAGCGCACCGTCTTTGGAAAAGGCGGGATTTGTATCATAGCCCGGCATTCCTTCGGTGAGATTTATGGTTTTACCGGTTTTCACATCATATTCGTAAATATCTGTATTGGTGGACAAAGCGTATTCCTTGCCTTTCAACTTTTTGGAAACATAAAGGATTTTCGACCCCTCATTGTTCCATGTAAAATCATCATCACCGCCAAAAGGCATTTGGGGTGAATAATAGGGCTCATCTTTCATAATGTCGATGCCATCCATTTCGCTGTCGCCGTTTACAGTCAGAATCAAATGATTGTAAGTGCCTTCATTCCAAGTATCCCAATGTCTGTAATCCAAATCATTATAAATATAAACATTGGATTCCTGAAGATTCGGATATAAATCTTTGCCCAAAACTTTTTCGAGTTTCACCTTTTTGACTTCAATTTTCCGGGTTTTATCCGGAGAAACGGATTTGTCTGTAATAAGTGCAGAATAATCCTTGATTTCAACAGCATTTCCACCGCCAACGGGCATGCTGTAAATGGTGGTGGTTTTCTCGCCTTCTTCGACCTGGTATGCGGTAACGGTATAAATTAAATTTTTTCCGTCATCCGAAATACCGACCGGGCTGATTCGTTTCAGTTTCCACAATAGTTCAGGCGTCATCATATTTTGCGCAATAGATTGATTTACAATTGCAAACAATGCAATCAACAGGAATTTTATTTTCATAATCTGCTAAAAATTGATTCCAAAAATACATATTTTTTTTCATTGGAAGCAAAGCTTGTGGAATGAACGATTTGCGATGAATTATTTGATGCCGCGCTCTTGCAGCCATTTTCTGTATTTGGCGGCATTTTGCAAATGCACGGCGTAATTAGTGGTATAACTGTGATATCCGGGACGATCTGGATCGGCACAAAAATAAATAAATTCATGGGGTTCGGGTTGAAGCACGGCGTCCACGGCGGACATATTCGGCAGACAAATTGGAGCAGGCGGCAGCCCTTTAATTTTATAGGTGTTGTAGGCGGAAGGTGTAGCCAAATGTTTCATATAAACCCTTTGAATTCTGTGGTTGAAGCCATTTTCTAATTTATACGCATAAATGGAAGTCGGGTCGGCTTCTAATTTCATGCCTTTTTTCAGCCGGTTCAAATAAACCTGTGCGACTTTCGGTTGTTCATCCACTTTGGAAGCTTCCATTTGCACGATGGAGGCGAGCGTAAAAACCTGTAAGGGCGTGAAATTCATGGCTTCCGCTTTTTGTTGTCTTTCGGAAGTCCAAACTTTTTCAAATTCATTGATCATTTTACCAACGAATTCTTCAGCTGTCGCATTCCATCGAAAATTATAGGTATTCGGAACAAAATACATTTTCACAGTTTCCGGATCGAGGGTTGTGTCTTTTTGTGCCGCCCAAGCCATGATGGCATTCACAATTTGTGTGGAATCTACTTCCAATTTTATAGAAACTCCGCCAGCAAGATGAAAAATGGTAGGATAATTCCCAATCATCACCGACTGGTCAGTTTGCGCACCTGACATTAAGCGGTTGAGCAAGGCCTTGTTGGTGTCTTCTTTTTTGAGTTTGTATTTTCCGGGTTTTATCACATCTGCAAAGCCTTTGGTCTGAGCATAATGCAGAAACCTGTCGGGATGGTTCAGTTTTCCTTGCAGGGAGTCCATGACCTCATCCATATCGGCCCCGGTTCGGATATACAGAAAACCATCGTTGATGACATTGTGATTGCGACTTTCTAAAAAAGTGCAACCCATAAAAACCGAAGTCAACCCAAGGATAAACAGGAGAAATCCGATAATTTTTTTCATTTGTTGGTATTAAATCGAAACTTCAATATCGCTTTCAAAAACAAATTCTGCCGGTCCTGTGAGCCAAATGTTTTTGTAAAGTCCGAAAACGGCTTTGACAAAACGAACTGTCAACTGCCCACCCATGGCGAAGACTTTTACTTCATTCGCAGTAATTTTTCCCGTCTCAAAAGCGGCGATAACGGCAGCTACAATTCCCGTGCCACACGCCAGGGTTTCATCTTCCACTCCCCTTTCGTAAGTTCTGATTTTCAAGGATTGTTCATCTAAAATTTCCACAAAATCCACATTGCTGCCTTTTTCGTGATAAGGCGCACCGTGGCGTATTTTCCTGCCTTCGGTATGCACATCAATCTGTTCAAGGTTTTCGGTAAATATAATATGGTGTGGAGAACCTGTATTCAAAAAAACATGCGTCGGATGAATTTCAATATCAGAAACATCGTTCATGCTCAAATCAATGGTTTCTTTATTCACAAAAGCCCGGTGCATTCCATCAACAGCTGAAAACATGGTTCTTTCTGTTTCTATCAGCCCTAGGAAATCAGCAAAGCGCACGATGCACCTTCCACCGTTGCCACACATGCTTCCTTCATGACCGTCGGCATTGTAATAAATCATCCGAAAATCAGCACTTTCTTCATTTTGAAGCAAAATCAGACCATCCGCACCAATTCCAAAATGCCGGTCACATAAATTCCGAATCAGTTCGGGAGCAACAGGGAAAGTCTGATTTCGGTCGTCAATCATGATGAAATCATTGCCTGCGCCTTGGTATTTGTAAAAATGTATTCTCAATGGAAGAAAAATTTCAGCAAATTTAAGCATTCCCAATTACCTTGTCAAGGATATTCGATTTCAGCCTTAATTTCAGCTTTCAATTTGCGGTTTTATAAAAGGTTTTAGAATTCTATTTTTGAATTATTCAGAAAATTTTTAACTTCTTCATTCCTTAGGCTTTGCATATTCTAAATTTGTGATAATTATTGTTAAAACTCGGTTAAACCGTTTGTACACAAGGAAACATTGGTATTAAATTTGATTCCTGAAAGATGAATTATTAATAATAATTGAAACCTATGAAAAAGTACATTGGATATTTAATGGTCGGAATTTTTAGTGCCAGTTTTGCTATACTGGGAATGAAATATTTTGTAAACGACAACCCACAAGAAAGCATCATTACCACCACAAATGGCGAGCAGGAATCGGGTGCATTCAGTTTCGTAGATTACAAAGGAAATTATTCAGCAAATACACCTGATTTTGTGTCTGCTTCACAGAAAACCGTCAATGCCGTTGTGAGCATTAATAATTTCGCAAAACAAGACAGACGAAGACAATACCTTGATCCTTTTGAATTTTTCTTCGGAACGCCACAACAACCCAGCAGAGACCCGGATATGCCAACCGGTATGGGATCGGGAGTTATCATTTCCGAAGACGGCTACATCGTTACCAACAATCACGTTATCAAAGGTTCAGAGAAAATAGAAGTTGTACTGAATAACCAAAAATCATATACCGCAGAACTGATTGGGACAGACCCCAATACGGACATCGCTTTGATAAAAATAGATGCCAAAGACCTGCCTTTCTTGAAATTCATTGATTCGGACAACATTAATGTCGGAGACTGGGTATTGGCTGTCGGAAATCCGTTTGGGCTGAACTCCACAGTAACAGCCGGAATAGTTTCCGCCAAAGGAAGAAGTATTGATATACTAAGAAGAAATTCCAGCAGTCCGATTGAATCTTTCATCCAAACGGATGCAGCCATCAATCCGGGCAACAGCGGTGGTGCCCTGGTTAATCCCAACGGAGATCTGGTCGGTATCAACACCGCAATCTCTTCACCTACCGGAACTTTTTCCGGATACGGCTTCGCTGTACCTTCCAATTTAGTGAAAAAAGTTGTGGAGGATATTAAAAAATACGGATTGGTTCAACGCGGCTATCTTGGCGTTCAGGCTATGGATTTGAATGATGAAATGGCTGTGAAAGAATACAACAGACAAAACGGAACCAAAATCGAAACCCAGCAAGGGGTGTTGATTCAGCAGTTGACCGACAATGGAGGGGCGTTGGCCGCAGGCTTGGAAAAAGGCGATATCATTACTGAAATTGACGGACAAAAAATCACCAGTTTTGGAAAACTTTCCTTTGCCGTTGGCAGTAAAAATCCCGGCGACAAAGTGGACGTAAAAATCCTGCGCAACGGAAAAGACAGAACCTATACCGTAACCCTTAGAGATTTGAATGGAAATACGACAAAACGTTCGCTTGCGGATTTGACCGTTTCCGAAAAATTGGGTGCTGAATTTGAGCCATTGACCGATCGGCAGAAAGTAAGTTTTGGAATCGACCACGGCGTGATGGTCAAAAATATTAAAAACGGCAGTAAACTAAGCAATATAGGGGTGGACAATGGATTTATCATTCTGAAAATCAATGACAAAGAAGTAAGCAGCCAGAATGATGTCGATAAAACCCTTAAAAACCATAAAGGACGTGTTTCCGTAAGTTATGTAGATCCTTACGGACGAATTTACACACGTGGATTTACTATAGACTAAATGATTAAAGTGTTTTCATAGTTTTAGGTTCGGCACAACTTTCAGAGTTGTGCCGTTTTTTTTTTGACTTAACCCAATAGAAAGAAAAACATAGCAAATAACAAAAACTGCCTCAATTTAGAGGCAGCTTTTGTTCATCTCAATCTGTATTACAAACGATTTTCAGTTGAAGGCCTAATACCACAACATGGTTTGAAGTTGTCTATTGTTGTTACCAAAATATTGATTCAACACTTGTGGTTCCTGATTGATATTGGCCGATGGAACGAGGATGTACTGAAGCCCACCGTTCAATCCGTAAATTCTGAGCAAAGCCCCCACATCGGCCATGGTGGAAACCCGCCACAAGTCTGAAGTATGACCACCGCCCAAGAGATAATAAGAAGCTCGATGACCGTTTTTCCCCATCAGTTTGGGCTGCACAGAATTGGCATCCACAACATATTCAGGCATTCGGTTCAGCACGCTTACTGCGAGATTTTCCAAGTGCTCGGAATTCAGTTCTGTTGTGTTTAGGGTGATTTCCTTTGAAATTTGGCCATCTGTCAAAGTCAGTTTGACTTTTGCATTGGGTTTTATATTCTCAAATTCGCCAAGTGCTTCTTCCAAGTTCCTGATTTTAACACCGTTGATTGTTGACAATGCCCAACCCACATATTCGGCAAGCTTTGTATAAGCATCACTGCCCGAAATCAGTCCAGACAGCACAGGAAGTTTGTCCAACTGTCTGCCGATTACCATTCCCTGATAGGTGGGAACAAGTTCATTCCTTTGACTGAATTCCACGCCGATATGAGCACGGGAAACCTTTCCTTTTGCAATGATTTCGTCCACCAATCTCTGTGAAAGCAAGGGTTCCAATGCAAAATTGATTTGTTGCATCAAATAAGCCGAACCGTCTCCGCCATCGGCGAAAGCTATTTGCGAATTGATGCCCACAACTTGTCCAGATTCATTGATGAGCGGACCGCCGCTGTTGCCCCAAATGATGGTTGCGGTGCTTTGAATAAATCCGTATTTGCCGGTGGCTCCGTCTCTGTTTCGGTTGACTGCACTGACAATTCCGTCGGTAACGGTATATGGATATTCCCCTAATGGATTTCCGATGGCATATACCTTGGATGCAATTTTCGGCATTTCTTTGGCGAAGCTCAGCGTGCTGAGTTCTTTGCCGGGTGGATTTACAAATTCCAATACCGCCACATCATAAAAAGAATCGCCTCCTACCACCCTCACCTCATATTTGGTCTGATTGTAGGAATAAACAAAGATACTCCCGGGTTCGTCCGAAGCACTTTCCACCACATGGGCATTGGTGATTACATATTTCTTTTTGTTTTTTTCAATGACAAAGCCCGAACCTGAACTCAATGCATCTGTCAGTTCCAGCGATTTTTCGTAAGCTTCGTTCACTATATTTCCTCTGAAACCCATCAGGACTTTACCGATGGGCAAAGCTTTTTCAATAGTTACGGTAACGACTGCCGGAAGTGAATTTTCAATTCGATCCGAAATATTTTGTGCTTTCAGGTGAAAAAAGCTGAATAGGCAAAATACTGCCAAATAGATTGTTAGGTGGTTTTTCATAGTAAATTAATTTTGGAAGTGAAGATACACTTTTTTAGGAATTTATTATATTTTGGTTTTTTTTCTACTGAGAGAAATTATTCCTTTTGGGAAAATCATGTTTTTGAAGTATGGATTTTTATACATTAATTTGTGGTATAAAATTTTTATATGAAACAAAAACTAATCATTCTTATGGCTGTTTCTTTAACAGTTGTATCCTGTTCAACACACCAACGCTCCCATATTATCTCCAACGAAGAATTTATAGTGGAACTCAAAAAACCGGCATCCCGGGGTGCCTTGGAAATCGGATTACAAGGTTTGCTTTTGGGTGTTAATTATTTGGCTGAAAAAACCTCTAAATCATTGAGTAGTACATACGCACATTCTATTTCAGTGAATGATTATTACACTTCTGCTTCCGGCATAACAGAGAAAACTTACAATGAGATACATATCAAAAAATACGCTAAAAGGATTGAGGAAGAAGAAAAGTCGGATTTGATGGTGGTCATCCGTGATGAGATTTCAAAACAACCAACTGCCAGAGGGAACAGTGCCGTTCTGGAAGTGAAAGATGTAATACGTGAAAAAGAAGACGATTTGCTTAATTTTCTTGCGATTATTGAAATTGAAAGCGACCCCGAAAACCCCGGAGTAAGCAGATTAAGTTTTAATGATCTCAGAATATTATTCTCAAAAACAAGGGTTTATCAGGATGAAAATCTGAATGCCATTGTTTCTGTTCAGATTGAAGGACAATGGAGAAATACCGACGGTTCTCCCAACAAAGGGGTGCTGATAGAACAGGAATATGATTTCAGAAATTTGAAATATGGAGTAGAAAATCAAATAAAGGAACCGATTAAATCCCCCTGGTATTATGACATCCCGATTACTTCCGAAATTGACCAAAATAATAAATTCGGGGTAGTAAAAGTAAATGTTCAGGTGAGAGAATACGAAGGAAGTAAAAGCAAATACATCAACAAACTCCCGGATATTTTAAGCGAAAACAAAGATGCAATAATAAAAGACGGGGCTTCGACCATTGAGAAAATGGTGAATTAATTGGTTTATTAACCTGGCAATGACTTTCAGGTACAAAGCCAACCATTTAGCCTATTACTCATAATCGTCATAAAGCATCGAAAAAAAAGTTTAAGAAAACTCTATTAAACGATGATGCAATTTTCCTGTTTCTACATTCATGTTCTCTGTATATTGAAAATCCCGGACTCAATAAAAATCATTTAATTTATTTTTATATGGGAAGGTTTACCCATACTACTGCATAGAACTTATAAATGATGAATATAAAAAGATTATTTTATATTTGTGAGTAATATACTATTAACCTTAAAAGAAAATTAACTATGAAAACCCTACTGACATTTATGTTCAGCTTGTGTTTTGCAGGTTCATTATTTTCCGCTGACAAACACGCGCTTATTATTGCTGTTGGTGAATATTCCAAAGAGACAGGCTGGTCAAACATCAGTTCGGCCAACGACATTCCGCTTATCCAAGACGCCTTGACACATCAGGGTTTTTCGGGAAAAAACATCAGACTGGTTCAGGATGCAGCTGCTACCAGAGAAGGAATCCTGAATGCTTTGGAACAATTGCTGTCCTCTGTCAAAAATGGCGATATAGTTGTGATTCATTATTCCGGTCATGGTCAACAAATCATGGATGACAACGGCGACGAAGCCGATGGATTGGATGAGGCTTTGGTTCCTTATGACGCCAATGCGTATTATGTCAAAGATGTTTATTGGGGTCAAAATCACATTCGGGACGATGAATTGGAAGTAATCATCGCCAAATTCAGGGCCAAGCTGGGCAAAAACGGACAATTATTAATCAACTTAGACAGCTGTCATTCGGGTTCTGCTACCCGTGGTGGAAAAGCCAGGGGCGGTGTCGGTCCTTTGGTTTCGGAAAACTGGAATGCAAATGATTTTGCGCAAAGCAGAGGCATTACGGCTGCCGAAAGCGGTTTGTTTGCTGAAAAACAAGCGGCCGGAGATCTGGCTCCTTTTGTGATGATTTCGGGTGCTTCCGCCAATCAATTGAATTATGAATACCAAGGCAAAGGTTCGTTGAGCTTTGCTTTTTCAAAAGCCATGAAAAATCTCGGCAACAGCGCTTCATACCGCAAAATGTTTGCAGATATCGTTGCTGAAATGCAGCTGATTGCCCCAAGGCAAAATCCGGTAATAGAAGGAGACATTGACTATGAGCTTTTTGGAGGAAATTATTTGGCGCAACAACCTTATTTTGAAATCAGAAGAATAAATGATGCCAACACGCTAACGCTGGCAGCAGGCAAATTCAATGGTTTGTTTGAAGGAACAACCATCTTGTTGATGCCTTCCGGTTCAAGCACCAAAGATGCTTCCAAAGCCATGGCAAAAGGTGTTATAGAATCTTCAACATACAATCAATCCACTTTGAAATTGGATGAACCTTTGAAAGATTTCAAAACCAAATCTTTGTGGGCATTTGTAGATAAGCCGAGTTTCAGCGACATGAATGTCAGTGTTTATTTTGACCCAAAAGCAAATGACAAACAACTTAGAAATGAGATTGGTAATTTTCTGAACGACAATAACATCGGTAAAATTGTAACCAACCAGGCCGATTCAGATTTGAGCGTGTTTGCCGTTGGTAATAATTATGAAATTGCGGTAACCAATGATTTGGGGATGATTGATTCGGTTGAAAAAAGTCGGGGTCCTTCTGTAGCCGCCGATTTGAATCAGAAAATTTTCAATTTTGCGCAAGGACAATATTTGAAAGGATTGAGCCTTAAAAATCAAGATTACGCATTTTCATTCCGTTTGGTTCCGTCTGACATCGCAGACCCATCGACTTATGTTCTTGAAGCACCCGACGGAATTCTGAAAGTTGTCCCCGAAAAAGACGAATATTACTTGGAAGTTACCAACCACAGCAACAGTTCAATTTATGTCAGCATTGTTGAAATTAATTCAAAAGGTGAAATCGCTTCTTTCTTTCCGATTTCAGGAACTTCCTGCGATTTGAACGACCAAGAAAGACAGATTCCACCTCGTACAACAATTTCATTTAAACGGTGTACCTATTCTTTCGCACCGCCTTATGAAAAATTGATGCTGAAAGGATTTGCGACAAAAGACCCGTTGAATCTGAAAACAACCGCTGAAAGTGAAGGCCAGGCTGCCACCCGAGGAAACAGCAATCCGCTGGAAGGCTTTTTAAATGAAACATATAAAACCAGAGGAAGAACAATGCCCAAAAGTTCGGAAGGGGTGGATGGTTACAGCGCAGAATTTGTGTATGAGATTGTGAAGCAGAAATAAGTTTCATCGATTTTATCTACCGATGAGCTTATGTGACTGATGCGCAATATGAGAGGTTATGAAATCAAATTATTCTGTAAGCCTTATTAATGAGCGTGTGTTTGTGCTGGTGAGTTATGATTATTGGGCAGCATTTATGTTTTTTGGAATTCCTTATTAAAGTTCTAATATGACAAAACACTTAATATCCATATTTTGTATTGTTTTTTTGCTGCCACTTTCTGTTGCTCAAACACATGAGTTAACTGATGAATTGTACCAAAAAGCTGAAGAATACAGAGAACAAAATGACTTTGCAAAAGCAGCCGAATTCTATGAAAAAGCAGCTCTAAACGAAATGCAACTCGAAGCACCCAGATTGGAGGATGTGTATATGTTGTTGGCTAATTCGAGTTATTTTTACTATCAGATTCAAGATTTTGATAGCGCTTTGGATAATTGTGAAGCTTCGCTTATAATTTGTGAAAAGGTGTACGGAAAAGAAAACAAAGAATATGCAATTTCACTTGTTAATTTTGTGACTTTTTTGTTGGAAAAAAGAAATTATGAGCACATCATCAATATTTCAGAAGAATCCAAGGGTGTCATTCTGAGGAATTTAGGAGAAAACTCTGAGGGGTATGCAATGTTTCTCAACACAGTTGCCCGTTCGTATCACTTGTCTTTACAATATCAGAAAGCCATTTCCACTTATAATGATTTGCTCGAAGTTATTGCAAGAAACAAAGGAAAAACACATTATTCGTACGGGCTTTATCTGAATAATTTGGCACAGATTTATTCAGATATCTATCAGTATGATGAAGCCATTTCCCTCAATATGCAGGCCATTGAAGTAGCCAAAATCAATCATTCTGAATACCCTGATTTTTACAGTTTGTTCCTAAAAAATATATCCATAATTTTCTCCCAAAAAGAAGACTTCCCAACAGCATTAAATTATTTAGAAAAAGAAAGAGAATACATCTCAAAAAACATCGGGAAAGACAAGCTGTCGTACGCAGAAGTAACAAGTGGGTTGGCCATTAATTATAGATTTTCAGAAGATTTTAAAAAATCAGAGCAATTGTTTTTAGAAGCAAAATCTTTGTACGAAAAAAACCCAGAAACTTCTATTGAAAATTATGCTATTTTTTTGTGTGAATTAGGAGAATTATACAGAATCAAAGGTGAACCCGAAAAAGCACTCGATTATGCAAAACAAGGCGTGGAATATCTTAAAAATCACAAAGGAGATCAAGACATAGAATATGCCGTCCGACTCAGTAATTTGTCTCTGATTTATGAGAGTTTAGGACATTTTGACCAAGCCATTTTTGCTGTAGGTCAAGTACTTCCGATTGTGGAAAAACATTATGGAGTAGAACATTCTCAATACATTTCGGTTTTAGGAGGTTTGGCTATTTTATATCAAAAAGTGAAACAGTATGATAAGGCGTTGATTTTATATAAAGAAATCCTGAAACACGCACAAAGCATTGGAACAGAAACTTCAGATTATTTGGTCGCAGTAAATAATTTAGGTTATTTGTATCAAGAAATTGGGATGCTTGATGAAGCTGAATCTTACTTTGATGAAGCGCTGAAAGTGGCTCGAAAAATTTATCCGGAAAATCATTCCAATTTAGCCCGACAACTCAGCAATTTGTGTTTGGTTTATCAGTTACAAGGAAAGTACGAAAGCGCTTTGCCTCTACAAATTCAGTCAGTCGAAATCGCCAAAAATTCACTCGGAAACAAACACGAGAGTTATGCCAAATATGCGAACAATTTGGCCATCACCTATCTGAGATTGGAAGATTACAAAAAGGCCATTCCACTGCAACAAGAAGTCATTCAGATTTTTAAAGAAGCCAATCGTTCGCATTCAGAGATGACAAATTATTACTCAAATTTGGCCCTGATGCATTTCGGAAATAAAGAGTACGAAAAATCATTAGAGGCGCACCTGCAAAGTATGAATTTGCTAAACGCTTATATTCAGCAGGCTTTTGGAATATTGTCTGAAACCGAAAAAGAGAAATTTATCAGTTCAAATCAATACAATTTTAATTTGATTCAGAGCCATTACACTTTTCTCAAAGATTACAAAAAAGAGGTTGATTTCGGTTCGGCTTATGATTTGGAGCTAACCATAAAATCATTGATTCTAAGCTCATCACAACAGATGAGAGAAACGGTTTTGAGAAGTAATCATCCTGAAATGTTAGCCTTGTACAACAAATGGATTGAGGACAAAAATATTTTGGCCAAAGAATATGTTTTGCCCGAAGCAGAAAGGTCATCGGATTTATATACATTGGAAATCAATGCAGAAACTTCCGAAAAAATACTAATCATTTATGCGAAAAACATCAAAGAACCCGAAGTTATCGGAAAAACCACTTGGAAAGACATTCAGAATCATCTCAAAGAAAATGAAGTAGCCATCGAATTCTCTTCTTTCGATTATTATGACGGAAAACAATGGACAGATACGATTGTTTACAATGCATTGGTTCTACGAAAACACGACAAACAACCTCAACTTGTTCGCTTGTTTTTGCAAAGTGAGTTGGATGAAATCTTATCGGTTTCCGGTGATGACCAAACGCTTGTAAGTCAGATTTACAGAGGTTCAATCGTAAAATCGGTCAAGCAAGATTTTGCTAAAATCTATGATTTAATCTGGAAACCTTTAGAGGAATATCTTTCAGAAGGACAAACCATTTATTTTGCACCTTCCGGAACCTTGCATCAGATTGCTTTTTCGGCCATCAAAAACAAAGAAGGCAAATATCTTTCGGATGTTTATCATCTGAAACAAGTGAGTACCACCGCAAAAATTCTTGAAAACCAAAATCAGAAATCCTATAAAAACATAGCACTTTTTGGAGGAATCGATTATGAACAAGGAGAATGGAGCTACTTAAACGGAACGCTCGCAGAAGTAGAAAACATCAAATCAAAAGCCGAAAAATCAAATCTTAAAGTAATTTATCAGACAGGAAAAACAGCATCCGAAGAAAGTTTTAAATCCTTGAACGGAAAAAATTCACCGGATATTCTTCATGTTGCATCCCACGGATTTTTCTATCCCGACCCTAAAAAAAACTTGAACGAAAATCAATTTTTGATTGCTCAGGAAAATGTTTTTCAGTCGAGCGATAATCCGCTTACCCGTTCGGGATTGTTGTTTTCTGGAGCCAATCATTTTTGGAATCATTCCAAACCCAATCGTACTTCAGAAGACGGAATCTTAACAGCTTACGAAGTTTCGAACATTTCGCTTTTGAATACTGAACTTGTGGTATTATCAGCATGTGAAACAGGATTGGGAGATGTGAAAGGAAGCGAAGGAGTTTTCGGACTGCAAAGAGCTTTCAAATCGGCCGGAGCAAATTATCTGTTGATGAGCCTGTGGAAAGTTCCTGACAAAGAAACAGCAGAATTCATGGAGGAATTCTACAAAAACCTGTTTGAAAATAAAGATATAGAACAAAGTTTTACAAAAACCCAAAACCATATGAAACAAAAATATCCTGACAATCCGTACAGTTGGGCGGCTTTTGTGTTGGTGAGGTAACTATTCACAAATCTTATATTCTTCAAACAAAACTGCATCTTGTTAAGTTTAACCAAAGCAGAATTTCACTCTTTTATCTTCTGGTATTTTTTGTGAGTTTTACCACAACTGTATAGTTGCATTTTTATTAACTTCTCTAATATCCGGAATCTGTTTCCCTTCTGTAAGCTTGATGACTTCTTTGTACAAATCATCTATAAATTCATCATTTAAAGGAATCGGAATTTGTGTATCCTCTTCTTGCAGGATAATCGTAGAAAGCGTACCTGCCATTTTACTTTTTAAAGTCTTAATGTATGAACTTGTAAAAGCACCGTTCCCCCAATCATTGTGTTCCTGAGCCAGGTCCCCTCCCGAAGAGGCAGAAATTATGGTTATACCGCTGTTTGAAAAAAAATCTTCGAACAATGTGGAAATAATTTCAGAAACCTTATATTTCGGAGGTTTGCTTGAATTAACGCGTGCGCCCCTGTCTCCCTGATTGTGTTCCATTGTTGCATCCCGGTTTTCAGAATCGCTCTCCAGATCAATTGTTTTTCCAGAATGGCAGGTGTCCATTAATAATAATTTATTTCGGGCAGGAGATTTTTGTAATTCTTTGACAATCGTTTCAAATGAAACCCCGTTTTTATTAACATTTTGGAAATCCATATCATAAGGAGCAAAATAATAATTGTTGTCACTGTCCAGGACTCCGTGCCCCGCTAAAAAGACCATGATTTGGTCATTCGGGGAAGCCTTGCTGAAAAATTCCTGTAATTTCTTTTTGATTTCTTTTGAGTTGGCTTGTTCATTTATGACATATTCCAAATAGACTTGCTCAAATGTATAAGGAGCCACATTCTCAAGGGTTTCGTCTGTATTGTTGAACATGTTTTTGGACAGCAGACTTCCCTCATCTCTGATAAAGTAATATGATTTTCCGTCATTGACGATTCCCGTTTTTGTCATATTCATTTCAAATGCGAGCGTGTCGATTTTTTTTCCGTTAAAATCGTAGTAAGTGATTTTGATTTGATTGCTATCGTATAACTTTTCGTAAACATAAAACTGTTTTTCTTTAGCGTTTACCGAAATTTCTCCGTTAAATTGATTTTCTAAATGTACGGGAAGTCGGGTGGGAATAATTTCTTTCTGATTTAAATCCAAATAATAAATGTCTCCCATCCCTTGAAAAAACACATACTTTCCGTCTGAAGACACTGTTTTGAGACTTATGCCCCCCAACCAAACAGAATCTGTGACTGTGCTCCCATCCGTTTTTATGGATTTAATTTTTGTGGAATAATCATCAAACGGTGCAATGACAAATGTTTGATCGGTGCTGGTAGAATTTTTAGTTCCTATATTAATTGTGAGTGTATTCTCATCGCTGTTAAAATGCAACCATTTATCGTCGTTCAAAGGTGCGAAATTTTCTTTATTCGGCTCAAACGGAAGGCTAACAGCAGTGAATTTTTTAGTGTTAAAAAGGTATTCAAAAAATCCATCTTTCCCTTTTAGATAAAATCCGGAATTATCTGGTTTTATAAATATTTTGTCATCTAAATCCGATATAGAACCCCAGTTTTCTATTTCGGGAAGGGATACGGAATCAATCCTTTTGTTTTTATAATCCCAGATGGTGAATTTCCCGTTTTCGTCGTTAAGCCAGATGTCTCCTCCGGAATTGATGAGATATTTAAAGCCTGTGCCTATATACATTCCCGCATAATTATTTATCGTCTCCAATGGTTCATTTCGCTGGTTATAAAGCGTATATCTTGTTCCGAAAAATTTATCGTTGTATTTTTTGATTTGTTGGGCATCCAGTTTTCCGTATATTTTGGCCATGTCAATGGCATCTTTGTCCGAAAAAGTCAGGTCATAAGAATCATCCTCATAATCGGCGACACCGATAGAAAGTAAATAAAGGTTCGGCTTTTTTGTGTTTTCTGCCGGAATAGCATCCGAGAGAATTACAGTTTTTTTGTAATCGACTTCCTCATCGATATTGGTGTTTTCTTTCCTAAGTTGTATCGCTTTCTGAAGTGCAGCCAAGTAATCCGGATTAGGCGTTCCGAACAACTCAAGAATTTTTTCTGGATTGAACAACTCATTTTCTACCTGAGCCAACGGAATGTTTTTTCCGTCTTTGGAAGCCATTAAAAATTGTTTGGGATGGATGTTGCTGAAATAATGATTGTGCACATCATAAAAAACATGTGTTTTCTCGTCGGGATGTATCATGTAACCAACAGGTTGAAGTGTTTCTGTGTCGTATATAACATTCTTTCCATTACTGAGTGAAAGTATGAATTGCGAAGCATCTTTGTTGAAAGAAAGCGTCTGAGGAAATTCGGACGCTGAGAAAGGCAGAGTTTTATCCTTGATTCCGATGCCAAAATTATCGATGATAAAACCGGCTGTATGATTTCTGTAATCCATACTGGAAATCACCGTACAAGGAATATTTGTGACTTTGTATTGATCATTTTCCAATTCAAATAAATCCGTTTCCTGATTGCATTCATTCATATCTCGAATTCGATAAGAATTGCTAAGCGAGAATCCGGTTTCTTCAAAGCTGTTGATATAATAATTCCCTTCCAGAAGCGTTTTTGAAAATACAGTTTTCATCTCGGGTACTGTTCTGATTTCTAACGAATTTAACTTATTAACAGTCAGCAGATAATTCCCGTTTTCTGAAAATTTCCCAAATTTATAATCTCCTTCAACCGGAATTATTTTGTTATCAATAATCAGTTCCAAATTAATGCTCTCAGTATGACCCTGATTATAAAAATATCCGTTTGCGACAAGTAAACTGTTTTTTTCAAAATTATAATCCTGAAACGCAGTAAAATTGGGTTTGGTTTTTGTTATCTGCTCAATGCTGTCTTTCTTAAAATCATAAATAAAATAAACCGCATTCTCTGTAACTCTCTCATCATTGCCATAAATAACAGCGATTCCCCTGTTTGCAATAAGATTTGCACCATAAGCCATGAGTCCGTGTTTTATTTCCAGATAATCTTTGAAGTTGAGCATCCTGAAACGGTTGTTAAAAGTCCCGGCTTCGAAATATTTGATGTTTTCATGTAGAATGTCTTTCCCGTAACTTTCTGTATAAGCGACCCAACTGTTGTCAGGTAAAAATACAGTTTTATAAAAATTGGTGGTCATTTCCGGAAAAGTTCCCGTAATATTCTTTGACTGATAATTGTAAACCGAAAAATCCTTTATGTTTTTAAGTTGAGCCTGATTTACATAAATAATCTCTTTTCGTTCCGGATTGATTGTTGCATGGCTGACTCCGGAAGGCAATTCCACAATCTGGTGCGAAAAATCATTGTTATTTCTGATGATAACCAATGGCTTCATAGGGAATGAACCGTTGACAATCGTCATAATGTGTTGTTCTCCGTCATATTGTGACACGACCTTGTCATGAGGCGTTGCATAATAATCAATGGTATAAGCAGGGGAATCAAACGCATAAGAATCCAGGTTGAATATTTTCACCTTTTGTTCGTTTTCGTTTACGGTTATTGCGCATAATTCAGGGGTAGATTTCTTATAGAACAATGAAATCACTTCTTCCTTCTCAGGAATATTTATCTTTCTGATAAAATCATGGGTTGCCGTACTCAAAACTTTAATCTGTTTGGGAGTTTCCATTGGCGTTATATATGAAATCTCTTCTAAGTTATGGGACGCAGTAATAATTTTAGGGCGGGGAAAACCAGGTATATTTACAGAAATCTTAACTTCAAAATTCTCATCTATCGCATTAAAGGAGTAATGGGAATTTTCGTTGAACAAAATACCGTAATTCGTATCTGAATCTATGCTGACCAAATCGAACGAAGCTTGGCTTTTGTATATGTTTTCATCAGAATAAATGTTTTGTAAAATCAATGAATCTTGCTCAGCCAGATAACTGAAGGAATATTTTTGTGACATAAGCAATAAAGAATCATTCCTTAATGCCTGAATTCCCGAAACGGGAATCCTTCCTACCGGTTTGATTGTCCTCAAAAAATCAAAAGTCTTACTGTCGAACATCAGCACTTTCCCATCTTCATCACTGGTCAGGATATATTTTTTATTCTGGCTGAGCTTTATGTCTGTAATATCAGACGAGTGGTAATCCTTGAACGCTATTTTGTAGCCGCTCTTTGTCTGAGAATATACATTCTGATTTAAGAAAAGTGCCAAAGCAGAAATTGTGATGACAAAGATGGGTTTGATTCTCATAAGGATATATGTTTGACAAGTAAAATTAAAAAAAAACAAATCCGATTTGATTCATTGATAAATAAATTTTCAGGAATTACAGCTATGAAACTGAATCGAGGAAACACAAAAAAAGCGCACCCTTCGATGCGCCTTTGTCTTTTGATTTTTAGTTTTAATCATAGAAATTGTAATGCGAACTTCCTTCGCAGTCGGCACCGTTGAACACCCATTCAGAAGTTTGTCCGATGGAGATTCCGTAAACGGTTGTGTATCCGTTTCCGGTCGCTACGTAAGCATCTGAGTATGCAGCCAATGTGCCTTCATAATAGCCATCAACATAAATATCAATGGTATAAGAGGTGTAATTGTGGAAATAAACCCAACAAGTGTACTGCCCTGAACCCCTTGATGCAGGTGCAATTTCGTCTGTATTTCCACGAGCTTGGATAATGTTGGGATTGGCTCCTCTGGTGGATTCTACTTTTGATGACTTCAGGTCAATGCTCTTTTTTGGCGCCGATTGTGCGTTCGCATTTAGGCTCATCAGTGCAAAAAATAAGCAGCTGAGGGTGATAAAAAATGTTTTTTTCATAGTTTATATTTAAATAAATTTTAATGCTAATATAATTTTTTTTTTTGATTGAATCTCAATCAATTTGGGATTTTATAAAAAAAAATGCAAATGTAGTTTCAACATCTAAAGCCTGTTTAAACCTGTTTCTTTCTGTCCAAAAACCCGATTGTTTTATTCAGCAGAAAAATATAAATCAGAATAAAAAACAAGAAAATATATTGTTTGAAAATAAAAATCCCAATCAGACTGGTGGCCAAAAGAATCAGATAATTGGATTTAGAAATCATATACCGATACACAGAATTCAACCTCCTAAACCTAATTTTCCGCTGATTTTCTTTTTTCAGCATCTTTGGCCAGAAAGTGAAATAACTGATTACTGCAAAAGCCAAAACAAGGAAAATCAAATACAAAATCGAGATGCGGTTGTGCGCTTCCATCAATGCAATCATTGTATTGGCAACGAGCAGAGAGCCACTGATTCTCGCTCCTTTTGCATAATGAATGTCACCGAAACTCAAATCGCCGATGAAAATAATTTTGCCGGGTTCACGACTGAGTTTGTCCGGCAGAAATTCTTCGTCCACGGCCAGCTCACTCAAAAATTCAGCATTCTGAGCAAATTCTTCGGTCTTGAAATAATGCAAGTCATTGTTGTTCAGTATGATTTTGGGAATGTAAATGTTCTGATAAAATCTCCCATCTCCTTTGTATTTATAAAAAAGACCAAACAAAAACGGGTTTTTGGCGGTTTTGTCACTGATGCATTCGTATAACAACAATGGCGCCTGCTTTCTCAGTTCGTCCTCAATTCGAACATTGTAAGTGAACTTAAAAAAAGCATCGCTGTTGGACAAAGGATAGTAGGCCGGACCGCTCAGTGAATCACCAAACGCATTGCCTTCGTACAGGGTGTAATCGTTGGAATGAAACTTAATCGACTGAACCAGCGAAGGCAGATTGGACATGGGTTCATAATAATTTACCACATGGGTAACCGTCACGATTTTTTTGTGTTGTTTTAATTCAGCAACGACTTTTTGTAATTCCTCGTCGGTTTCTGAGCTTGCTTCTGGAACAAATATGTCGAGAAAAATTACTTCAAAATCATTTTTGTTGGCATTCAATGATTTCAAAACGCTCAACAATTGTTCTCGGTTGGTTCTCAGGTTTGCGGTGCCTGAAGGTGCCTCATCATCGATTTCAAAACTCCTTGCCGTATTGACAAAAAAGAATTTTTGGGCAAATTTCTCATGGTTTTTTACCTTTCCGAATCGGGCATAAAACTCTGTTTCCCAAAGATTATGAGTGAGATTGACTTCATAATTGAATATGACCGGCAACTTCTGCAAAATGAAAACCAACAACACCATCCACAACGAATGCAGCATCGAAATCCAAATTTTTCTCTTTTGACTGCTCATGTCTCAGGGTTGAAAAACAGGATTGGAAATGGCGTTGTGTAGTGAATCAATCAACAAATCTTTGCGGACATCGTTTTCGTAGGCTTCCGAAAAATAATTCTGCATCAGTATATTGAAAATCTCTTCCTGACTGTGTTGTTCTCTTTTGAGTCTTTCGATGGTTTTCTGAAGATTAATCACCCGGATTCCTTCAGCAACCGTAGCTTCTACGGAGTCAAAATCTAATAAAACATCAAAAGTTTCTTCTTCGGGCAATTCCTTGCTTTTGATAATCAATTCTGAGTTGTTGATGTCAAAAGAATAAGATTTTCCTTTTGAATCTTTGAATATCAACGCCTTGGGAAGAATAGATGAATCTGTGAACTTTATGACCTGATCAGATTTCAGCCAAAAAGTGTCCCAATCGAAGAAAGCATAAAGACATTCATCGTTTTTCAACACGACAAAATCATCCAGCAAAACATTGTAAGGTGTATCAGCTGCTTGACAATCCGTGGTCTGGCCTCTGCTAAGCAGATTTGAGCTGTTGGATTTTCCGGGCCCGGATTTTTGAATGAAATCATTGTAGGTCAACAATTGGCTGTCGCTGCCTTTGGCTCTGAAAATCAATTCACCCCCTTTTTCGAAAGTAAGTCCGTTGCATTTAAAAAACTGTTGTCCGGGTTTGGAAGGAATTTCTTTGTATAGCAGGATATTGTCTTTTGGACGGACAATTTTCCCGTTTTGTTTTACTTTTTGGACCCGGATGATTTTGACTTCCTGCATCGGCACTTTTCTGCATTCAGATTGAGCAGACAAATTGTTTGAAATAATGAAAAACAGGCCAATCAGCAAACTGATGAAACATTTCATACTGTTGAGTTTAGGTATTGTTTCCCGGAGGCAGAACAATTTTTATTTCAAACAAATATAATGTTTTGGATTGAACCTGCACTTTGTAATGAGCAATTCCTTCACAAAGACATTCTTATTCAATGATTTTTTGTCTTTTCTTCAAATTCTTGCTGAGAAAGTTCAATCATTTTCGGTCAAAAAAAACCGGAACAGAAAAACACCTGTTCCGGTTGCGCTAACCATGATTATGGTTACCGAAAATGAAGGGATATTATTTTTTAATCACTTTAAAACTTTGGTTTTCACCATTCGCCGTAGCAATTTTTAAAACATAAACTCCTTTTGGTTGGTCAGAAATATCAATACTTGCCGTATTCCCGTTCATGCTGATTTTATTGGTTTGAATGATTCTTCCGGCAATGTCCATCAACGAAACAGAGATTTTATCAAAACTTTCTTTGGTCATGATATGGATGATTCCGCTGGTAGGATTGGGATAAATCCGTGCGATTTTTTTCGGCATATCACTGACGGACATTTGAGAACAGTCCAGGACTTCTGTGGGCGGCATATCAAAATTAGGGGTTCCGTCCAGTCGGTCATTGGTATCTCCCTGATCGGCGTAATATCCGAGACCTCTTTTACTGAATGCTTTCCAGATTTCGCATTGATTTTCGCCATCGTACAAAAGTTCATCGGCGGTTAGAATGGCATCCCGCCCATCCACAAACCCGGGCTGACAGGCTTGGACTTTCAATGCTTCCGTTACCAATTGCAAGGCTTTGTTGTTTCCGCCCTCAGTTGCCATAATATCAGGATTAAAACCATATTTTTCAATCAAGTTCCAATTCATTTCCCACAACATGGTGGCCCAGACATAACCTAATCTGTGCGGTGATTCTTCATTGGTATAAGTAGAAAGGCTTGCATATGTGGAAGGATTAATCATCATATCGGTGGAATAGGCAGTGGGTCTGAGTCCCTGTCCATCTTCATCACGATAGATTAAAAAATTGACCAATCCTCTGGCATCTGTTCCCTGATCACCGGGCTGCATGGTAAGCATCAATGCGAAGTAATCACTCCAACCTTCGCCCATTTGTTCCAAATTGTCCAAACAATAAGTGAAGCCGCCTCCTGACAAACGAGCTGAAACTGCGTGTCCATATTCATGCGCAATGATGCCATTGTCGATGGAACTGTCTCTCCTCACCAAATCTGGATATACAAAATCCTGAGGCGGGATAGAAGCTTGAAGCGTACCGTTTTCCAAGGCAGAAATAATCGGGTCACCGTCTTCTTTGGAAATAATGATGGATGATATCTCAAAGCCTTCATCGCCATATCCAGCCATGCCAAATGTTTCCGGTCCGATTTCTCCCGGCACATTATTAACTACAACGACGGCCAAAGCACCGGCATTCTGGGCATTTAAAGTTTTTTGTACGAAATCGCAATTGCCTCTTCTCACAACCGCAATTTTTCCATTGATTTCTCCGGAATTGGTGGCGGCATCACAACCGTCATAAGTATCGTTCCCCACTGTATTGGTATCTTCCATAATTCTCAAATCTGCCAACAAGGGCGGTGTTGGCAATATGGGTCCGTATTCGGCAAAACCTCCTACATAAAGTCCTTGTAAATCTCCTTCGGTGGTAATTTCCAATAAATCATAGACGGGAGCACCGGCGACGGCAGGCGTAAATAGATAAAACAGCATGACCCCACTTTCTCCTTCAGGCCAAACCAAACAGTAGGCGTTGTCCATTTCTCCAATTGATTCTCCGGTTTGTCCCAATACATAAAATCCGTCTTCCCCCAATCCTTCTCCGGTGAAATTATATCCTTGTAAATTGGCAGAAGCCTCGTCAAATCCGTATCTGTAAAATATATCATGCAATAAATTGGACGAATAAAACAGATGGCTAATGTTGGCTTCTTTGTTTTCATTGGGATGAACCGACAAATCCAAAGGAAAATCAAAATTGAAGGTACTTCCTCCGTCAATGAAATCACCCAATGAAGGGTAAAATCCGTTCATTACTTCTATCAATTTATGACTGTCATGGTCATACATCACCGCAACATTATTCCCTACAGTGAAGGTGTAAAAATTTTCTGTTTCGCCATCCGAATGCCATCCGGCGGGAGAATATTCAGGGAAATGTGGGGCCATAAGCAGCTCGCGTTCACTATCCACAGGAGATTCATTGGGAAATGCAAACACCCTATACTGCGGAGTTTCATCGACCGACAGCTGCTGTTCGTGTGCCAAAGTTTTGTCAGATTCCTGAAGGGTTTTTCTTATTTCCCGATCGGGATTTGAAAATGCCCCGTGCGAAAAATCGCATTTCAACAGGAGGTTATGTTTGTGAAGAACTTCACCGGTGGAAGCATCGGCAATCAGCAACAAGACCTTCTGCCCTTCGTCTGTTTTCACATGGACAATCAGTTGATAGCTAAGAACCAATTGATTGGAGTTGGTTAAGAAATAAACCAATTGCGGTTCATGCTGTTTTTTGGGTTGTGCCCAGTTGCTATTTGCGAACTTTTCCGGAATCACATTTTGGTTTTCTTCCATGTGCATCAAATCAAAACCGAGTGCATTCGTGGCAATTTCGGCAATCTGATTGGCTGAAATACCCACTGAGTTTTTATGTGAGACTTGATTCAGTCCGTCAATAATATTTCCTTGGACAGATTTGACTTCCCCATTTTTTATGACAACCGAAATATGACTGTTGTAAATAGGAATACAGTTGTAAGTTTGTTTGAAATAATTGTACGAAATATCCGAATTCTCAGATTGGAATGCATCGGTTTTTTCTAAACTTTCTAAGTCGGACAGATTTACTTCCCGACCCGAGTTTCTCATGAAATCATAAATTTCTGAGGGTTCAACCACTTTTTGTTGCGCAAAGCAAAAGTTTGTACCCAACATAAAAATCAGCAATTTTAGAATAGCGTTTTTCATTGTTTGTGAGTTTTTTAATTGATGAAGCGAAGTAAAATATTTATCAAAAAACTTACTCAAAATTTGGAGTGACAAAAAGGTGACAATTGAATTCTATTGCACTCAAATAGCTGATTATAAAATAGGTGTGAAATAAACCATTATGTTTTGATTTATTTTTAAGTGATGAAAATCAATAGACTTCCGTAGTTACATTTTCAATTTTGTTGAGCAGAGATTGAGGTGTATCTTCTTCCGAGGCGTTCAGTTTGTCTTTCACCCGTCGCCAGGTTACCCTGACCGAATTGGGCGAAACGCCGAGAGTATCTGCCATTCGCTTGGTGGAAAGTCCGATTTTCACAAGCATCAGAAATCGCAGTTCGGAAGTGGTGATTTTGGGTTGTATGGATCGAACTTTCATAATGAATTCCGGATAAAGTTTGTCGAAGCCCGACAAAAAACGAGACCAGTCTTCGTCGGTCAGTATGGAAGTGTGCCTGAGTTCGGCAAGCGTTTTTTCCAATTCAGATTGTTTGTCGTAAAAAATTTCATGCATTTGCTGCAACTCTTCTGCTATCTTGTTGACAAGCACATTTTTCTCTTCAATTTTATTCAGGAATTGTTCTACATCCTTTCTTGCCTGTATGAGTTCGGCATCCACTTTTTCTTTTTCGAGTTCCATGATTTGCCGGTTGGCAAGAAAGATTTGTTTTTCCTTTTTCTTTTTCATCCGTGTGAAATACAACAAAAGAAACCCGGTGAGTGCGATGATAAAAAATGCAGAAATAACGATGCCGTACCGAAGCTTCATTTTTTCCTTTTCTTTTTCCCGCAGGGCCTTTGTCTCAGTTTCTTTTTTGTCAAATTCATACTGCATTTCCGTTTGCGTAAGCTTTCGGGTATTTTCTTCGTTGGTCAAACTGTCTTTATAGACCATAAACATTTTCTGGTTTTCATAAGCCGATTTGAAATTTCCCAATGCGCTGTCGGCTTTTGAAAGATTTTCATAAGCATCTCTAATTCCATCTTTTGCACCTGTTTCCTTGTGCAGTGCAAGACCTTTTTGTAACCATTTTTCTCCTTCTTCCGCCTGATTCATTTGAGTATAGACTGCTCCAATCCCGTTATTGCAAAAAGCCATCCCTGCTTTATCTCCTATAGTTTCAAATATTTTCAAGGCATCAGAATAGTATTTCAGCGAAGAGCTAAAGTCAGACTGTGCATAATGAACAGCCCCTATACCCATATTGCTATATGCAATTCCTTGTTGGCTTCCTATATCTTTAGAAACTTTTAAAGCGGCTGAAAAATTCTTAAGCGCATTTGAAAAATCATTTTGTTGCATATATGTATCTGCAATCATGCGGTATCCAAATAAAATCCTCTCTTTATTCTTCAACTCTTTACCAATAGCCAGATAAATATTAAAACTTTTCAATGCATCGGAATAATTACCCTGACTCAAATAAACCTGACCTATTTTCAGGTAACTGAAACCTTTGCCCCCTTTGTTTTTTATTTCCTCAAATATCTTTAGTGATTTATAAAATTCACTGAGAGCTTCCGGGTAATTACCTTGATAACCATAGACATCTCCTATGAGCGTCAGTGCATTAGCGATATAATATTTATCATTTAAATCTTCAGCTGTTTCCAGGCTGTTTTTATAATTTTCAAGTGCTTTGGATGCATTCCCCTGATAGAGATACACTGCTCCAATATCCTGATAAACCCTTACGACTTCCTTTTTGTTTCCAATCTTTTTATAAATATCTATGGCTATGTTGTTGTTTTTCAGTGCCTCGGTTAAATCACCCTGTGCCATATTTACCTGACTAATCCCACTGTAAATTCCTCCTATTCCGAATCGGTCATCTGCTTCCGTTGTCGGTTTTAGTGCAGCTTTATAATATTTTATGGCACGCGGATAGTCCGCCATATCCTGATAAGTAATTGCAATATTCTGATAAGCCCTGCCTTCCCAATATTTATTTCCTGTTTCTTTAAAGATTTTAAGTGCTTCAAAATAACTTTTCAAGGCCGCTTCTCTTTCGAGCTTTTGCGCCAGTCCGTTTCCCATGTTGTTGTATGACCTTGCCATTCCGTCTTTGAAACCGATTTTTTGCGCCAATGCCAATGCCTTTTGGGCATAATCTATACAGACATCGTTTTCATTGATCCGCCAACCGGCGTATTCGCTCAGCCGATTCAGAGTCATCACCCTGCCGGTATCGGTTTTGGCTTTGGATAATTCCAACCGCAGAGAGTCAATGCGTTTTTGTTGAGAATCCTGGGCACAAACTATTCCGATGACAAAAAATGTAAATAACAGAGTAAATGATTTTGTTTTCATCGTTGAGCTTAGGTGTGCTACCAAATATAGTTGTTTTGCTGAAAATCAAGGCCAAAGGACAATGTTTTTTTCTGTGCTTGCGTTTGAAAGGCAACAAGAAAAAGAATTATAAAAATCCGGATGAAATTTATGTTTTTCATGGTTTTAAATTAATTTTATCATTCAACCACCTCATAATCAATCCGGTGGCGTTGGGTTTGTTTTGAATATACCGATGCCCTGCTTTGCCTCTTTCTTCTCTCATCACCTCATTGTGAATCAATTCATCCATCTTTCGGAAGAAATCATTTTTGTCGAAATAAGCCACCGCAGCACCCGAATAAACCAAATCTTTGGCCTCAAAATAATGTTTGTAATTCGGCCCAAAAATCAAAGGAACACCAAAAACAGCCGGTTCCAAAGTGTTGTGAACACCGGTTTTGGTGAAGCCACCGCCTACATAGGAAACATCGGAATAGGCATAAATTTTGGTCAGCATGCCCACCGTATCCACAATCAGCACTTCGGCATTTTCCAATTCATTTTCATTCATTCGGGTATAGCGAACTGTCTTTTTCTTCAGTTTCGATATCAGTTGTTGAATTTGTTTTTCGTCAATATTGTGTGGTGCAAAAATCACTTTCCAGCCCGTTGGAAGTTTGTGGTTGATGTAATCCGCCAATATCATTTCATCTTCCGGCCAGCTGCTGCCGACTACGATCAGTTTGGAATTTCCTTTGAACTTTTCAATAAATTCAAGTTTGGGATGAGATTTCAGAATTTCCTTCACCCGGTCAAAACGGGTGTCGCCGGAAACGGTGACTTGCTCAATATGAATGGAATGCAATCTTTTTTTGGAATCTTCATCCTGCACAAAAAAATGAGATATGCCCGAAATGACTTTTCTGAACCAACTACCATAACCTCTCAAAAACAAGCTGTCTTCTTTGATGACCGCCGAGATGACAATCACCGGAATTCCTGCTTTTTGCAAGCGATTCAGCAAATTGTACCAATATTCATATTTGACCAAAATCAAAATTTCGGGCTGTAGGATTTCGATTAATTTCTTTGCGTTTTTTGGGGTATCTAACGGCAGATAAAAAATATAATCTGCGCCTTTGTAATTCTTTCGTACTTCATAACCCGAAGGCGAAAAAAAACTGAGCGCGAGCTTGTGTTCCGGATATTGTTTTTTGATTTTTTCCATCACCGGTCGTCCCTGTTCAAATTCACCCAAAGAAGAACAATGTACCCAGATGACTTTGTCGTTGGGGGAAAAAGATGCTTTCAATTTCTCTTTCCATTCAGTCCGTCCCTTTAGCCAGAGTCGGGCTTTGGAATTGAAAAATGAAGCGATGAAAACCGCGAATCCGTATATTGAAATGAAAAAAATGTACAAGTATCGCATTGGAAATTTAGTCTTTTTTGTACAAGAATTTTTTGAGTTCTTCGGTTGTAACGCAAATGTCGTAACCTTTTTTGAGCAAACCTTTGATGAGGTGGATATCGCCTGTCCAGATTTTGTGTCTGATTTGCAAATGAAGAGCTATAAAGAAAAAATCATCAGGATCAATGTCTTTTACAATTTCAAAAGCTTCTTTCAAGTATTTTTGTTCAATATCGGAAGATTTATAAAAAGTAATTTTAGAAGTAAGTCGTTTCAAATCTTGGTTAATTTGAAGCTTTGTTTTTCCAGTATATTGAAGAAGATCCGAAAAGTGATTATTGACCTCAGTAAGGATAAATTCGGGTGCTAAAATCTGAATATTGCTTTTTGAAGTCATAATTTCAGCAATTGACCCATTGGGATTATAAAGTGCACTAATGAGTAGATTGCTGTCCGAAATAACTATCATAATCCAGTCCCATTTCTTTAAACCATCTTTTCGTTCCGGCCTTATTCACTTTTTTTGAAAGCTCCATGATGTGTTTTTCCTTTTCTTCTTCGGTCATAAGATCAAAGGGAGCAGGTTCTGAGGTTTTGGTTTTAGCATTTTTGGGAACAAGTTGTATTTCTATTCCCATTCTTTGCGCAATGCTGATTAGTAATTCCAAATCTTCTTTTGTGGCTTTCTTTACAAGCAGGGTGTCCATGAAAACTGATTTTGTTTAACAAATATAGTCAAATATCTATTAATCTTTTACCATTTATCTTGAATCACTACATTTGCTCAAAATTTGAAAGCAATGCGTAATATACAAATGGTTGACTTGGGTACTCAGTACCAGAAAATCAAAAATGAAATCGATAAATCCATTCAGGAAGTGATTGATTCCTGTGCATTTATCAACGGTCCTGAAGTGAAAAAATTTCAGGCCGAATTAGAAGATTATTTAAATGTAAAACATGTAATTCCCTGTGGAAACGGAACCGATGCGCTTCAAATTGCGCTGATGGCATTGAATCTGAAACCCGGCGATGAAGTAATCACAGCCGATTTTACATTTGCGGCTACTGTGGAGGTGATTCATTTGCTTGGACTCAAATCGGTTTTGGTCGATGTGGATTATGATACTTTTTTGATTGATACAGAGCAAATAAAAAAAGCAATTACGCCCAACACCAAAGCGATTATTCCGGTGCATTTGTTCGGACAATGCGCCAATATGGATGAAATCATGCAAATCGCCAACGAGCATAATTTGTTCGTAGTGGAAGATACGGCCCAAGCCATCGGTGCCAATTACAAAAACCAAAAAGCAGGCACCATCGGTCATATCGGTGCCACTTCATTTTTTCCTTCCAAAAACTTGGGTTGCTATGGTGACGGCGGCGCATTGTTTACCAACGATGATGCTTTGGCACATAGACTGAGAGGCATCGCGAATCATGGGATGTACAAAAGATATTACCATGATGAAATCGGTGTAAATTCCAGATTGGACAGCATTCAAGCGGCCATTCTACGGGTGAAACTTCCACATTTGGATGCGTACAGTGCAGCCAGAAAAAAAGCAGCCGAATTTTACAATCAAGCTTTTGCGGATGTTGCCGAATTGAAAACACCTGCTTTTGCAACAGATTCTACCCATGTTTTTCACCAATATACTTTGAGAGTGACCAACGGAAAACGCGATGAGCTGAGGGCTTATTTGGAATCCAAAGAAATTCCGGCGATGATTTATTATCCGGTTCCGCTCAGAAAGCAAAAAGCTTATGATACCGGAAATTACAATGACGCTGATTTTCCAAATACCAATCAATTGATTGAAGAAGTGATTTCTTTGCCGATGCATACAGAATTGGATAAAGAACAATTGGAGTTTATTGTTGAAAGCGTGAGAGAGTTTTTTAATTGATTAGAGCATTTGAATTGCAAGCTGAAATTCTATTTGAAACACCTCAATCCGGACAATTTGAAGAAATTCATTTTGGTGAAAATTTCAATGAATCATTGTGGATAAAATTCATTGTTTCGGAAAGTGTATGGGAAGGTTGCTTTTCAAAACAGAATACAAATTGTATTGATAAAGTTTTAATTGATAATGATTCATTAAATGCTCTTGTGGTGACTGGTGGGAATGGATATTTGATAAATGCTAAAAATCGTAATTTAATATTTCAAACAGATGAATATCCACTCATTGAAAGTGCAATTCAATCCTATAATCCTAATTTTTTCTTTGCAAGTACATATTGTGGTGTTTATGTTTTTAATGAAAAGGGTTTGCAAAAAGAAATTAAACCTGAATTTATGGTCGATGGAATCTATTTGGATTATCAGGACAATTCAAAAATAATTACTAAAATTGATTCCGTAGAAAATCAATACACCGAAAAAATAGAAGTAGCAATCGATTTGGAAAAATTAGAATTTGATTCTTTGTACAACAAAATAAGTATTAATTTATTCAAAAGATTCTTCAAGTAAAATCTCAAATTAAATAGATGAAAAAAATATTAGTCACCGGCGGATTAGGATACATCGGCTCACACACGGTTGTCGCTTTGCAGGAAGCCGGATTTGGCGTGGTCATCATTGATGATTTGTCAAATTCAGAACTTTTTGTCTTGGACAGAATTTCTAAAATCACCGGAACAAAACCCGATTTTCATCAAATTGATTTGAAGGATGAAAAATCGGTTCAACAATTTTTTTCGGAAAACAAAATTGATGGCGTGATTCATTTTGCGGCGCACAAAGCGGTGGGCGAAAGCGTCGAAAAACCACTGATGTATTTCAAAAACAACATTTTGGGATTGCTTCATGTGTTGGCTGCCATGAATGAAAACGAAGTCAATCACTTCATTTTCAGTTCTTCTTGTACAGTTTACGGACAAGCCGACCAAATGCCGATTGACGAAGCTGCACCCATCAAAAAAGCAGAATCGCCTTATGCCAAAACCAAACAAATGGGCGAAGAAATTCTGGAGGATTTTGTTGAGGCTTTTGAGAAAAATGTGATTTCCTTGCGTTATTTCAATCCGGTGGGTGCCCATCCTTCGGCTTTGATTGGAGAACTTCCCAAAGGAATTCCCAACAACCTGGTTCCGTTTGTGACCCAGACGGCAGCCGGAATCAGAGAACAACTTTCGGTTTTCGGAAATGATTATCCGACCCGCGACGGAACTGCGATCCGCGATTATATCTTCGTTTGCGATTTGGCAGCTGCCCATGTCAAAGCTTTGCGCCGATTGTTGGAAAACAAAAACAAGGAAAATTTAGAAATATTCAACTTGGGGACCGGAATTGGTTCCACCGTATTGGAAGTAGTGCAAACCTTCGAAAGCGTCAATGATTTAAAATTAAATTACAAAATCGTGGGCAGAAGAGCAGGTGACATTACCGAAGCTTATGCCGACAACACCAAAGCTGCAAAGGAATTGGGCTGGGAACCCGAGACTTCATTGGAAGAAAGCATGAGGACTGCATGGAAATGGCAGAAGACACTGAATTGACTCAACCTGGAAGCATATTGCGGCTTGATACGATTGAATAAAACACAAAGCAATATATTGATTCTGTGTGTTTTACTAAAATAAAATAAAGAGATTTTGGAGCAGGGCAATCCTGCTCTAAGTATTTTTGAATGCTTCAAATCGTATAAAGTGGAAAAAATCAATATCTTTAGCCTTGTAGAATGATGAAACGACCCGTTCAAAATATGAAAAACTCCAAGCGGCTTTTGAGTGTTAGAGATGCGGTGAACAACCGAGATACTTACCACGAGATACATCCTGAAAGCTTTCGGGAGTGCGGTAGCGAGGGGAGACTTTTTAGGAGGCTGGAAAAGAACAATCTTTAATACAAAACAACTAAAACTTACAATGTTAAATGAAAAATAAAGCACGAATAATTAAAGGAATAATTATTTTAATTTTAATGTTTATTTTATGGTTAATATTTTTTCCATTTAACTCTAATTCAAGAATATGCGAAAGCGAGGTAGAGATTTCTAAAAAATTATTAAACCATTTAAACGATGAAATGAAATTGGAAAAAATATGTGACTATCAAAATAAAGTTTTGGTCTTAAATGAATTTAATTATTTGGACAGTATTTATGAGTTTTTTGTAATAAAAAACAAAAGACAAATTGAAGAAGGTGTTGATTATTACTCAAATGTAATTCTGAAAACCAATAGAGATGAGTTTATCAATTACTTTTCTAATTTAGATAAAAAAGAACAATTTAAAATTTGGAGTTTTTTAGGAATTAGTGAATACAATGGTCTAGCCCCCTATTAATCGGACTATTTACTTTTCTTATTTGCTAATATACACTTTTTCATTTTATTTTTGCATTGCAAGGAACAACCGACGGCGATTTTTTATACCGTAAGTTGTACGAGGCTCTCAGCGCTGATCCTCTTTTTATAGATTTCGATTTTTTCAAAATCGTGCAAGGAACTGCCCTCGGGCTCTATTTTACCCGTAAGTTTTCTTACGTTTTGATAGGGAACATTGAGCTTAAACTTTATTTTTCTGTTTTTTAAATCCACTTTTTTATCGATCAATCCACGCTTATAAAGTTTCCAAAAATTCATGGGTGATAGATTTGCCACCGAACTGTGCAAACGCTCGTAATTATATTTTTGGTAAAAAGTCTTTAAGTGGGCTTCCAGCTCGTCCAAGTCCCAGAATAAATAAGGAGCTAAGTGCTTGCTCAAAATGGCGTGAAAGCTCTCAATATGTCCATTTTCCTGGGGTGTATATGGATGTGTAAACACCTGATTGAGGTGGTTTTCTTTAAAGTAATCCTGAATAAGCTGTGCGGAAAATCGCTTGTCGTTATCATTGCGTATTTCAATTTCAAATTTGTTTTTCAAACAATCCTCAGGCTGCAAATGATGGATAATTACATAGTCCCAAAATCGCTTTACGTCCATTTTTTTGATGGAGTACTGCGTGATGCGATGCAGAACAACGCGTGTAAAAGTATCGATAAGCGTGAGCGTATAGGCGTGTTTTTTTACAGATTCTATCCAAGTCATCTTTATGTCCATTTCCAACAAATGCAAGGGCGATTCGGGCAAAACCTTTCTGTACTTGGCATAGACTCGCTCGGATCTTGGACGCTTTTCTTGTAAAAGTTGGTGTGATTTCATCAGGCGATAAACTTTCTTTTTGTTGATGAAAAAACCCTCTTGTTGAAGCCATCGAGATATTTTCTGATAGCCATATTGCGTACATTGATCTCGCTTGAGTTCCTTTATTTTCAACACGATTTCTTTATTGTCAACCTCTGTTCCATTATCTTTTGACGTTGTTGTACTTGTTTTCATCCCGGGTTTTGTTTTCTTGGAAATATAGTAATATTGATGTTTGGAAACACCAACTATTTGTAATGCGACATCGCGTTTAAGGCCTTGTGAGTTATATCGCATCACGAGTTCTTTCTTTTCTCCAAGGCATACTTCTTTTTTAGCAGTTTATAATACTCCCCAAAATTCGGACCAGTGGTTAAGTTAAAAAAAAGCATTAATTTTAACTTAATAATTATGAGACAAAAACGTAGAAAATTTAGTCCTGAGTTCAAGGCTAAAGTGGCTTTAGAAGCCATTAAAGAACAAATGACCACCTCGGAGATTGCGAAAAAGTATTCTGTTTCGCCTAACCAAGTGAGTACTTGGAAGAGAGAATTTATTGAAAATGCAGCCCAAGCTTTTTCAGGGAACAACCAACAAGAGGTTGAGAAAGTAAAGGAATCGCTTTATGCTAAAATTGGTAAACTGGAAGTTGAGCGTGACTTTTTAAAAAAAAGCTTATGGAAAACCGGACTTTAAAAGAGCGATTGGCAGTGGTTGAGACCAGTCATCAGAAGCTTAGTGTTAGAAAGCAATGCGAGTTATTAGACCTGAATCGAAGTGGCTTTTATTACAAACCTAAGGCAGAGAGTGATGAGAATTTAAGGATAATGGAAATCATGGATAAAACCTATCTCGAAAACCCGACTTATGGTGCTTTGCGCATGCAGGATGAACTCTTGGAACACGGATTAAAAGCTAATATAAAGCGCGTTAGACGGTTGATGAGACTAATGGGATTAGAAGCGATTTACCCAAAAAAGAACCTTAGTAAATTAGGTAAAGCCAAGTATATTTATCCTTATTTGTTGCGGGATGTGGTCATTGATTGCCCCAATCAAGTTTGGGCAATAGACATTACCTATATCCCGATGAAGCGTGGATTTATGTACCTCACAGCGATTATAGATGTTTTTAGTAGGTATATAATTGGTTGGAAATTATCCAACACCTTGGATAAGGAAAATCAAACGGAATTGGTCAACGAATGCATTGCCAGGCATGGGACACCAAAAATAATTAATTCAGATCAAGGAAGTCAGTTCACCAGCAAACATTGGGTAGAAACCTTAAGGGAAAATCACATTCAAATCAGTATGGATGGGAAAGGCAGGGCGATAGACAACGTTTATATAGAAAGGTTTTTCAGAACAATTAAGCAGGATTATATCTATTTGAATCCGCCCAATGACGGGCTAGAATTATATGAAGGAATAAAAAAATTCATGCATAAATACAATCATAGAAGACATCAAGGAATAAACCGAGAGAAGCCTTATGAAAAGTACAAAAACGCAGCTTAAACAGAGTTTTCAACAATCCAACATTAAAAAACCTTTTAAGGGGTTTTTTAACATTGAATCATTGAAAACTCGTGAAAATAATTTATATTTACTTAACAATTGGTCCTAAGAAGTGGGAGTACTATCGTTCGTCCTTTAATTTACTTTCAAGTTCCTTTTCTACGACAAGTTCCTTAAGCAGTTTGTTCTCCTTTTCCAGTTCTCGGATACGCTTTAATTGCCCGGGCGTCATGCCGTGGGCAAAGCCTTCTTCGCCCATTGAGGCGTACTTCTTTTTCCAGGCGTAATAGGTCGCCGGATAAATTCCGTAATGTTCAAGGGTTGTGTTTACTCCGTTTTTAGAGGCCTCCTCTAAAATCTTGATCTTTTCTTCGTTAGTGAATTTTCTTCGTTTCATATCAGACAAAATTATTATATTTATTTGACTATAATCTTGTCCGACTTTTTAGGGGGCTAAAACACTAAAAATAAATGCAATGATGTAAATGTTATATTGCCCGAAAACTATTCTAAGAATTTCATTATCATATTTTATAATCAACAAGATGGAGCAGACGAAGAATGGGGTGAAAATGAAAGTGAAATTTTTAGAATTCCTGACTCAGGAATTCTATACACAAAAGCCCCAATACAGTTAAATTGTATGTACAAACAAAAGACTTTTCTTTTAAAGAATGGAAATTTACAATTAATCAGAAATTTTGCTATCGCAAAATACAATGGAGGTAAAATACATCTTGATTCTTTATACACATTTTCAGGATACTTTACAGATAAAGAGAATTTTGGATTTGATAGCAAATACTATTTTATAGGCACCCAAAATGAAATACAAGGAGAGAATGGTATAATAAAGCCTAATGAGAAGGTAAATGAAATTATGGATAGCATTATTTTAGATAAAGGATGGGAGTTAAAAATTCCTTTTTCAATAAAAGGAAGACGTGAACTAAAATATTAATATATCAGATTTATTTCGTTGAGAGGAAAATTGTACTTGTTTAATTCAAATCAGCAATTATTACACAATAGACTTTTATTTATACCATTATACCCGATTTTTTATATGTGGTTTTAGAAGAAAAAATAATGGTAAAATCCTTTGAAACCTTTATTGCTACTATTATGTAAAACTAACTGTTCTTTCTTTTATTAATCTTAATTTCTTAATGGTTTTAGTCATTTCACCATTAAGGCATTAAGAATATGAAGGGTTTTCATCTTTGAGGCAAATTAAAGTTGATAATAAAATTAAATGAAATCCACAAAGTGATATATTAACATCAAATAAGTGGGAGTATTATATTATGCTTTGATAATCATCCAAAATATTAAAGCTTAATTTGAATATTTAATCCACTTCCACATTTCTTTGAAAGATGGTTTTTTGCCATACATCAAGATTCCGACCCGGTAAATTTTTGATGCAAAATAAACCATCAACAGCATGGAACCAATAAGTAAAGCAAGTGACAGCGCGATTTCCCACCATTCCACGCCATAGGGCAGTCTGACCACCATGGAAATCGGGGAAGTCAGCGGAATCATGGAAAGCCAGAAGGACACGGGACCGTCCGGATTGTCCATCGCCGTAAAACTTCCGTACATGGCGATAATCATCGGGAAAATCGGGTAAAATGTAAATTGCTGTGTATCGGTTTCGTTGTCAACAGCCGAACCGATGGCTGCAAATACAGAACTGTAAAATAAATATCCCAATAAGAAATAAATCAAGAAAAAGAAGATCACAAACGGAAAATTAATTTCACCCAACGAAGTCATCATGTTTTGTGTTTCAACCATCCACTCCGGATTTTGGGTCAACATTTCCTGAGCCTGCGCCGCACCCGGCGTATCCGGCAGTTCCAATTGTGAACCCAAGAAGGCAGAACCGGCTATGATGAAAATAATTCCCATGACAATCCAAATTCCGAATTGCGTCAGAGCCACAAAGGTAGTTCCCAGAATCTTTCCCATCATCAGATTGAAAGGTTTGACCGAAGAAATGATAATCTCCACTACCCGATTGTTTTTTTCTTCCACCACACTGCGCATTACTTTCACGCCGTAAATCATGATGAAAGTAAAGATAACATAAGCCAAAGCCATTGCGATTCCAAATTTGATGTATTGACCGGTATCTTCTTTTCCACCTTTGAGATTAAAGGTTTTCAGGGAAACTTTTGAACGCAGATCATTCAGCTTTTCATGGCTGACACCGGCACTTTCCATTTTGAGGTCTTCGATGCGTTTGCTCAGCTTAGATTCGAGCTTATCTTTGTAGCTCATCCCGATATTTCCATTGGTAATCAACTCCATACCTTGCTCCATGCTTTGATAATTGCTGGTATCCAACGCCGGAATGATGAGCAATCCGTTCAGTGATTTACTGTCTAACAAAGTGTCTTTGATGCCCTGAATGTCTTTCTCTCCATAGAAATTGTAAATCTCGTCTTTGGTAGAAATCAGGGTGGTAATGAATTCCCCGCTTTGATCTACTACTGCCAGATGTTTTTGGCTTTCATTGGCTGAAATCATCCATACGATAATTCCAATGATGGCAGCGATAATTAGGGGTGATAAAACCGTCATGATGATGAAAGTTTTGTTTTTCACCTGAGACAGGAATTCTCTTTTTGCAACAAGTATGATTTGCTTCATTTTTTTGGTTTTGGAAATAGACCTTATTGAATTTGGAATATCGGATTTATAATTTATACTATTGCTTCTTCGGTCTGGCTGACTGCGCGAATAAACACTTCATTCATTGACGGAATGGCCTCCTTGAATTCAACGACATGTCCCAAACGTGTGAGTTCCAGCAACAAATCGTTGGAATTCATACCCTCCGGTTTAGACAGATTGAAATTCAATTTATCGGCTTTCGTTTTCACTTCATCAATTTCATATTTTGACTGAAATGCTACCATGTTTTCGGCATGGTGATTTTCAATTTCCACAAAATATTTTCCGGATTTGAAACGATGTTTGATTGCATTGATTTCTCCATCCAGAATTTTATTGGCATGATTGATGAGCGCAATATGATCACACATTTCCTCCACGGATTCCATGCGGTGTGTGGAGAAAATAATGGTTGTTCCCTTTTTACTCAATTCCATGATTTCATTGGCTATCATTTTGGCGTTCACCGGATCAAAACCGCTAAAAGGTTCATCAAAAATCAACAGTTTCGGGTCGTGTAAAACAGTGATGGCAAATTGCACTTTCTGCCCCATCCCTTTGGAAAGTTCAGTCAACTTCTTTCCCCACCATTCACTGATTCCCAATCGTTCAAACCAATATCGGGTTTTTTTAAGCGCATCCGCATTGGATAAACCTTTTAATTTTGCAAAGTAAAGGGCTTGTTCCCCGATTTTCATATTGTTGTACAGCCCGCGTTCTTCGGGCATATAACCGACAATCGGAATGGCATCTTTGGACAATGGTTTTCCTTCAATAAAAACTTCGCCTTTGTCGGGTGCCGTAATCTGATTTATGATTCTCAGAAAAGTGGTTTTACCCGCACCATTAGGTCCCAAAAGCCCGTAAATAGAACCTTCGGGAATGTTTAAATCAAAATTGTTGAGGGCAATTTTTTTACCGTATTGTTTGGTGATTCCTTTGGAAACAAGTAAATCAGACATGAATTTATATTTTACAATTAGTCTTTTTTTATTTGAGAATGTTACAATTTCCAAATAATTAATGGGGTTTCAAATTAAGAAAACAATGTTAGACATCCATGCTTTCACCGATTCCCAACAGCAACAGCACTTTTCCTTTGGCTGAGAAATGGTCTTTGGCTTTTTGATGGTCGATGGCAATCGGCGGGAAAGTATCAAAATGACAACCCAAAACCCGGTTACACTGCACAAAATTACTCGCTATACAGGCATCTTCGTAACCCATGGTGAAAAAGTCTCCCACCGGAAAAACCGCCAAATCCAATGGCCCATTTACCTCCGGAATCAATTTCATCTCAACGCTCAGGGCAGTATCGCCGGCCACATAAATACGCTTCCCATTGGCTGCGATGACATAACCGTTGGGATTGCCGCCATAAGTACCATCGGGAAAAGAACTTGAATGAAAAGCAATTGTTGATTTAATCGTAATTTCGTCTATCGTAGTTTTTCCACCGGTATTCATACCAATGGTTTTCAACCCTTTGGCATCATAATAATATGACATTTCCGCATTGCAAATCAACGGCGCGCCGGTTCTTCGGGCAATGGATTCCGCATCCGCTATATGATCGCCATGCGCATGTGTCAATAAAATATAATCCGGATGGAGCGAATCAACGTCAATTTTATCCGCCAATGGATTGCCGGAAATGAAAGGGTCAACAAGCATTGACTTTCCACCGGTATCAATCTGTAGGCAAGCATGTCCCAAATAAGTAATTTTCATTATATTATGATTTTAGAAATTTATACTGATTCCCAAAATTAAGGAAAAAGCCAATGTCAGCAAAGCCACTTTCTTTAATTCTTTGTCAAGTTCATATTGCTCCTTAACGGAATAAAGCGTTTTCACAAATAATACGGCCGGAATCAGGAGTATCAAATAGAGATAATGCTGCCAGTCCTGTTTCTGTAAATGAATGAGATAGAGAAACGTTAGCAGAAAAGGAAGCAGTATCAATAGGGTCTGATAAATTCTCGCCCTTTTGAAACCCATCAGTAGTGGCACAGTCATTTTGCCTGCCATTTTATCGGATTTCATGTCCCGCATATTGTTCAGATTCAGCACAGCCGTACTCAAAAGTCCAATCGAAACAGCCGGATAAAAAACAGTCAGGTTCATTGCTTCATGTTGGTATAAGGTGTAACTACCCCAAACTGAGATAATTCCAAAGAAAATAAAAACAAAGATATCTCCCATTCCGGCATAGCCGTATGCATTTTTACCCACTGTATATTTAATGGCCGCCCAGACGCTGGCCATGGCCAGAAAAACAAAAAGGAAGACATACATATAATTTTCCCGAAAGGCGATATAAATCAAAAGAAAAGCAGATATAGCTGACAAAACACTAAAAATCTTTACTGCATTTTTCATTTGTCCGGCTGAAATTTCACCGGAAGCAACACCGCGCTTCTGCCCTACGCGGTGCGTGTCAGTTCCCCGAACGCCATCGCCGTAATCATTGGCATAATTCGATAAAACCTGAAGAAAAAGCGTGGTCAAAAAAGCCAGAATAAAAATCCACCAATCCCAGTATCCTTCCGATAAAGCAATCAGGGAGCCAAGGATAATTCCACTGACGGACAAAGGAAGGGTTCGCAATCTGGCCGCATCAATCCATTTTTTCATAAGTCGCAAATGTAGGAAAATGTTTGATTTTCCTGACCCGGGTTTTCAGCCTGAAATTTCAAATCAGAAAGCATCTGAGTGTTATTAAAAATCATTTCATACAAATTCATTTGCGCCAAAGAAAAAGACAACCCGGGCGGATTGTCTTTTCTTATTTTCAAAATCTGAAATTCACATTAATCAAAATCTTGATTGACACCCACCGGCGCAATCTGAACATTGATAACCTCACGGTTTTTAATCTGATCTCCATTCCCCAAAACGAAAGCAACCAATTTCAGATTATTGGGATTGCTGACATTGTCAGGCAATTGTACACTGAAATTTCTTTGCCACACATTTCCTTGGGAAATTTGCCCTTGCGGAATATCATCTCCATAAATGTCTGTATAGGATTTCAGCAATACATGTTCCTGCGGAAAATTCGGAATCGGATTGGGCAGCTGACTGTAATTGTATTCAGAATCACAATTATAACTTCCTCCGGCGTAATAATTCACCTGATTATAATTCAATCCGTCTTCTATCAAATTGACCACTAATTTAGCATTCGGCAAATCATCGGTCGCAAATCCGACTTTTACATTGATTTCTAAATTATTGCCATTGCGTGTAGAATTGATTCCCAACCCAAGTGCGGCGGTCTGATTCAAATAAGGCAACAATTGCGGCAGATAAACATCGGCATCAGATGGACAAGGATAAGAGCCCTGCATTTGATCCAAATCATAAATTCTGTTGATTTTCCCTTTCGGTTGCCCCATGGCATTGTAATTATCAGGCATTGTCATATCCAATGCGAATTCATAAACCCAGGGATCAGTGGGTGCACCCGGGCAATGAATAGCGACAGGAACGATTCTGTCACTGTATTCGGAAGCAGTGAGATAATGTAAAATCGTCACCATCCTTGGACAATAACCACACCAAGTTCCGGTGTAATCTTCAATCAAAACCTTCTGAGTATAGGCTGAAGGCACAACGGGAATAGAAGCGAAAGTCTTGCTCTCAGAGGTTTGTCCGTTGTAAGTAGCGTAAACCGTGTTGTCATCCCGTACTTCCTGTGGCGTATAAACGCTTCCGTCAATCTGCTCTCCATTGACAAAAAACTGTGCCTGACCGCTAACGTTTCCTGCAATACTGGAATTCAACTGAAATGAAATCGGGCTACCCACCGGAATGCTGTCCGTGCTAAGTGTCAGTTCCAAAGATTCTGCATCAACATCCTCTTCCGTTCCGCAACTGACAATAAAACTGCCGATAAACAGCAATAAAATTAAAATGTGTGTGTGTTTAGTAATTTTTTTCATTGAAAAAGAATTTTTGCGCTAAATTAGCCCAATTAATACACAAATAAAATAATTATGTTTAAAAATCTTATGACGCTTTTGGCGTTGGCACTGACTGTAACTTATACTGCTGCGCAGGATGCTCAATTTCTGGATGTGATTGTAACTGACTTAGATGGCAATAAGGTTGACCTGAAAGCCTTGTCAAATGAAGAAGGGCCAGTTGCGATTTCTTTTTGGGCTACTTGGTGTGGACCTTGTATGTTAGAATTGAATGCGATTAACGATTTGATTGATGATTGGAGAGAAGAAACCGGTGTTAAATTTTATGCCATTTCCATCGATGATTCCAAAACCGTAAACCGCGTAAGACCGATGGTCAACGGAAAAGGCTGGGATTTCGACATCTTGTTGGATACCAACAATGAACTGAAACGACAATTGAATTTCTCCACTCCACCTTATTCTATTGTGGTTAAAAACGGGAAAATCGTTTATAAACATCTTGGCTATCAGCCCGGTGCCGAATTCAAATTCTACGAAGCCATCAAGGAATACGCCAATTGATAATCTGCTCGAACAAGAATTATTTCTTAAAATTGAACAAAAACAAAATGAAAAAAATATATGGATTGTTAGTGGTGGCATTTTGCGCATCACCTTTATTATATAGTCAAGTGGAATTGGGTGGAGGAACTTTCTCCGGTGGAATTGAGTCCACATCCCAATGGTATCAGGATGACAAAGATTTGGGGTTTGAAAAACCCGATAATCCTTTCCGTTCCAATAATTATTTGAGATTGGATTACAGCCATGGTAAATTCACCGCCGGGATTCAGTATGAAGCTTATCTGCCCAGCGCACTCTTGGGTTATTCAGATCGGTTCAATGACAATAAAATTGCGACTTATTATGTCAATTATAAAGATGACAAGTTTGACATCACGGCCGGAAATTTCTACGAACAATTCGGCAGCGGATTGGTTTTGAGAAGTTGGGAAGATCGTCAGATTGGGATAAACAATTCCATTCGCGGAATTCGGGTGGCATATTCTCCCAATGATTTCACCACTATCAAAGGGTTAATTGGAAATCAGCGGCTCGGATTTGAAACCACGAACGGAACCCTTGGAGGTTTGGACGTTGAGACTGACATCACTAAAATTATCAATAAGGAAAATTCGGCAAGCAATTTAACCGCAGGATTCAGTTACGTAGGACAAGCTGAAAAATATACAGGTGCAATTCCCGATTTCCCACAGACCGCTTCCAATTTTTCTACAAGATTGGGTTATTCCGGAACTTCCGGCATTTATGCCAGCGCAGAATATGTTCACAAAGGAAAGCAAGCGGTTTACAACAGCGGAATTCCATCCGAAAAATTTTATGACGGACAGGGCTTGCTAATCAATCTGGGCTATTCAACCAAAGGATTTGGAATCAATACGACTTTCCGTCGTTTGGAAAACATGGGAATGTATTCTCAAAGGGATTTGAGTGAACCTGCTTTCAATGTTTACAACGAAGCCATTGTCAACTATTTACCGGCTCTGACGCGTCAGCATGATTACCTTTTGACCAACATTTACGTATATCAGGCTCAGCCCAATATAAACTTTGAAAAAAAGGAAGCCGGGGAAATCGGCGGACAGATTGACATCTTTTACAATTTTGCAAAAGGCACCTTGCTGGGTGGCGAATACGGAACAAAATTAGCTGTCAACGGTTCTTATTGGAACGGTTTGAATCCGACTTTCAATGCTGCCGGAGATGAATATACTACCAGCTTTTTTGATTTTGGAAAAAAATTCTTTCACGATGTGAATTTCGAAATCACTAAAAAATGGTCTTCTAAGTTTTCTTCCATATTCACTTATATGCACCAATATTATGACAAAGGAATTGTGGAAGGCGGAAATTACAGCCATATCATTGCCAATGTCGTAGTTGGGGACTTTTTGTACAAATTCAATCCGAACAATTCCGTTCGCTTTGAATTGCAGCATCTTCAAACCAAAAGAGACAAAAAAAACTGGATGGCTGCTTTGGTGGAATACAATTTTAACCAAAACTGGAATTTCTATGTGGCCGACAATTACAATTACGGAAATGATGACGAAGACCAACGCTTCCATTATTTCATGTTAGGCGGAAGCTATGCAAAAGAATCTACGCGGGTGGCTCTGAACTACGGCCGTCAGCGCGGAGGACTGATATGTGTAGGCGGCGTATGCCGTTACGTACCTGAAAATACAGGTTTTACACTTTCTTTAGTTAAAACATTTTAGTAGTTTTGTATTATTAATTAAATTAAATTCAAACTTTAACACACAAAAATTTTGTAATTATGAAGGGATTATTTACCAAAATTTTGCTGACGGGCATGCTTCCGTTAGCCGTTTACGGGCAGACCATCGTAAACACAGAGCCGGAGAACAGAAAGGCGATTTTAGAGGAATTCACAGGTATTCACTGTGTGTACTGTCCGGATGGGCACGCCATTGCTACGATGATTGAGAACAACAACCCCGGATTGGCTTATGCATTGAATATCCATCAGGGAGGTTATGCAACGCCAAGCGGAAATGAACCGGATTTCAGAACGCAATGGGGAAATGCCATTGCCAATCAAACCGGATTATTGGGCTATCCTGCCGGAACAGTTAACCGTCAGAATTTCCCGGGACATGAAATGGGAAATGCCGGCACAACTGCTATGGACAGAGGACAGTGGGCTTGGGCAGCCAATCAGGTTTTGGCATCGCCTTCCTATTTGAACATGGCTGTTGAAGCTTCCATTGATTTGGAAACAAGATTATTGACCGTACATGTGGAAGGATATTATACCGGCAACAGCCCGGTTTCATCCAACTTCTTGAATGTTGCTTTGATGCAAAACAACACTTTAGGACCACAGACCGGCGGAGGAATGGGCAACAATTACAACCACATGAGAAGATTGGTTGACTTACTGACAGGACAATGGGGAGAAGAAATCACCACCGTATCACAGGGAGATTTTGTGGATAAAACTTATACTTACACCATTCCAGAAGATTACAAAGGGGTTCCTGCCATTTTGAGCGATATGCAGGTTATGGCTTTCATGACTGAAACGCATCAGTACATTATCAGTGGCGACAGCAGTTTCCCGTCTTTGTTGGGACTTGAATTTGCAAATGATGCAAAAATTCTTTCCATTGCTGATATAGACAAAAGCTGTATCAACTCAGTAGAACCCACTTTTACCATCATAAATAATGGTGAAAACCCACTTACTTCTTTGGATATTGAATATTCAGTAAACGGCGGAGAAGTTCATACCTACACTTGGAGCGGAAACCTTTCTTCATTGCATATTGCGACAATTACACTTCCTGAAATCAATTATGATCAATTGGACGTGAATGAATTGGATATTACCATTGCCACTCCGGATCAAAACCCTGACAACAACACCATGGTTAAGGAATTCGAAAGAGCGGTCGATGCAACTTCTGTAAACCTTATGTTGACCATCCAAACAGATCACAAAGGTTCACAAACCCGATGGGTTTTGAGAGATTCCAATCAGCAAAATGTACAGCAAGGAAACGGCTACGGAAACAACGAGACCTATGAAATTCCGATTACATTGCCCGGCGCAGATTGTTATACATTCAGAATTATTGATACAGGCAGCGATGGCGGTGCAACTTTCTTGCTCAAAGATGAGAACGGAACCGTTATTTTGGATTCTGACGGAAATTACGGACAAGGATTTATAATCGAATTCTCACAAGGCCTGTTGGGCATTGCTGAAGTTCAGGCTGCTGAAATCAGTATTTATCCGAATCCTTCAACCGGAATCGTTAACATCAACTCAAAAACCAACATTGATGCGATTCACGTTTATGACATCACAGGGAAATCTGTATCCACTGTAAACAATATTTTGTCCAATCAATCCGTATTGAACCTGAGCCATTTAGCCAAAGGGGTTTATATTGTGAAAATTGTAAGCGGCAAAACAGTTACAACCCAAAAAATAATGATAAAATGAAAATGAGAAAACAAATTATAAGCGCATTTTTAATTTTGTTTACGGTTTCAGCCGCATTTGCTCAAAGAGCTTATACCGTAACCGATTTAAATGACAATGAATATCCGGAAGACGGAACCTACGTGTTCGATGTTCACGGAACATTCTCGGATCCATTGGAGGAAGCAAAATTGCACATTGTTCTGCACAACAACAGTGATGAAAACATCCGCTTGTTCGGACAAGTTATTTCCTATACCAATACCGACGGGCAAAGTGCCCAATTCTGCATCATCGATGCTTGTTACTTTCCGCTGTTTGAAGGACAGATTTACCCTGTAAACGGAGGAATTATTACGCCGGGTGGAATTCAGGGATTGGCTGATTATTTCATCAATCTTGATGGGGAAAACCCACTGATTGAATACAAGTTCAGATTTTTTCAAGGTGATGTTGACACCGGCGAAGAAATTCCGGGAACTACCTTCAACATGACTTATGTTTATGATGAAGACGGTGCCATGGGCGTTTCTGATGTCAAATCCATAGCGATTGCTGAGGTTTATCCAACTGTGGCTAAAGGAAGCACAACAGTGAATCTGAAAGAAAATGCAAGCGTTCAAATCCTGAATATGGAAGGGAAAACAGTGAAAACACTGAATATGAACAGCGGCGTTTCGACATTGCATCTGAACGGACTATCATCGGGAGTTTACTTAGTAACTTTCCGTGGCGTATCCGGAACTGTAACAACTGTAAGACTTTTGGTTAAATAAAGTTTTGCAAATCAATAATAAAAGCCGTTCTGTACAGAGCGGCTTTTTTTTGAGTTTTAAATTTCATTTAACTGATTCTAAATCTATTGTCAAATTCCGGGAACTAATATTTCCTGCCTAATATTTATTTCTATTTTCTATTATAATTCTAAATCAACACAGAAATCCTTAAATTTCGACAGAATATGAAAATTTTGTTTTCCATCCTGCTGATTTTTATAGGAACAGTTTTACTGTTTCCCCAATCGCATATTACCTCAGACAGTTTGAAAAAAAGCATCAAACAAAGTTTCGAACTCATAAAGACTAATCCTGAACAAGCATTTGAAGAAGCTAAAAAGATTGAAAATCAATCCATAAAAATAAAAAACCGTGAAACTGAAATCCAGGCTATCATCATACAATGCATCTACTTCCGAGGAATCAACGATTTTGAAAAGATGATGTCCAAAGCAAAAACTTTGGAAAAAAAATCCGAACTATTTAAATCAAATATCTATCAATTAATTGCCAAGAGATATCTTTTTGAAGCATACATATTTAGCGGTTTACCTGAAAAAGGCTTTAAGGAGTTGGAAATAGGTAATGAATTGATGAAAAAATTAAATAAAAATGATTCGCTACACATCGTTGGAAAAGGTGATTTTTTAATTGCATTTTCAAATTATTATTCCTTGAAAAATGATGCAGAAAATCAACTAAATTACCTTCGACTTGCAGGTCAAGAATTCAAGAATATGCCCAATGCTAAATACAAAAATGAGCTTCTTCATATTCATTACTCCAACTTGGCTGCAGCTTTCAATGAATATAATCAGTTAGATTCCGCAAAATACTATACCCAACTTTCCCAAACTTATTATAAAAATTCAAGCCAAAATGGAACCAATATCAATAACCTATGGGTGTTAGGCAACGTTGCGATGAAAGAAAAAAATTATGAACAGGCTATCCGATACTTCAAAAAGGCAGAACAACTCGATGGATATAAAAATCATTTGAATATAGAAAACCTGTACGATAACCTCATAGAAGCCTACAAAAAATCATCTAAAAATGATTCCGTCAGAATTTTTGAAGCAAAAAAGGACTCTTTGAAATTGACTATCACCGAAAGTCAAAATAAATCACTTCATAAACTCTTAACGGAAAAAGAGCAAAACAAAAATGCTACACTCTTATATGTTTTCTCAATTATAATTTTTGTTTTGTTAATTTTCATTTATTGGATAGTTTGGAAAAACAAACTGCTTGCTCGTCAGGAAAAAGCCAGTCTGGAATACTTAAAAACAGTTTCTTCAAATCAAACAAGACAGAATTATACACAATTGCTGAAAATGCTTGAAGATGGAGAGCCAGCTTTTATGAATTATTTTGATGAAACGTTTCCTGATTTTTCAAAAAGACTTTTAGAAATCAATCCCCTGATCATCCAATCTGAAATTGAGTTTTGTACACTGTTAAAACTCAAAATTCCAACGAAAGATATCGCCCGATATAAATTTATAACTCCTAAAACCGTTCAAAATAAAAAATATCTCATCCGTAAAAAACTCAATATTCCAAAAGATGTGGACATATACCAATGGTTCAACAATTTATAACAATCTTATTTACAAACTTTTGAAGAATATTTTTTATCATCGGGAAGATTTTGAGAAGCTGGTTTTTTGTTTTAAAACGTCGAATCCTGTAACCTTGTAAGTAGAATTATAGACTTTTTTTCACTTTTAAAAATCAAACACATGACACGTAATTTTACTTTATTCGTATTTCTACTCACCTCTGGCATTGCATTCTCTCAACCCTGGGAACCTGTCAACGGCCCTTCTGGCGGAAGTGTTCAATCCATGGTACTCAATACTAATGGTGATGTTTTTATTGGCACTCAGGGCGGTGGGGTTTTCAGGTCACTGGATGATGGCAACCAATGGGAAAATATTAACGACGGCATTACCAACAACGTAGTTTGGGCACTTACGGTGGGAACAAACGGAGATGTTTTTGCGGGAACTTTAGGCGGAGGGATCTTTCGTTCAACAAACAATGGAAACAATTGGAACGCAATCAATTCAGGATTAAGCGACTTAAATGTAACGACCCTCCTCGCAACGGTCAACGGTTATATATTTGCCGGTACCGCGAGTGGAGGAGTTTTCCGTTCGACGGATAATGGAAATAACTGGACGCAACAAACCTCAGGTATCACAAGCAATTATATTACGGCATTGACGGAAAATGAATCAGGGGAGATTTTTGCAGGGACTTTCGGGAGTGGCACTTTTCGATCTCAGGATTACGGTAACAGCTGGACTTCCGTAGGAGGACCCGAGTCTTGCCAAATTCCTTTGTGTTATAAAATCATGGACAATGGTGATATTTTTGTAGGTTCCGATTTTGATGACGGAATTTACTTATCCTCAGACAACGGCGATACTTGGTCGCACCTGCCTCCTCTCGGTGGTTCGACCAACTATAGCGTTTATGAGATTCTCGAATTGGGCAACGGAGATCTTCTGGCGGCGACCTACGGTGCAGGGGTATTCCGTTCTTCCGATTATGGAAATACTTGGAGCAACGACATCAACGGTCTTTCTGACAATAAGGTAACCACACTTGCCATAAATTCGAACAATAAGATTTTTGCTGGAACATTTTTGGGAAATGCAGTATTTTCAAGTGATGACAACGCAAACAATTGGACATTGGCCAATACAGGAATTAATGCGGTTGATACACGTGTGCTGATGGTCGATGGCTTAAGCGGGGATCTGTTTGCGGGTACTTATGGGGCAGGGATTTTCCGCAGTCAGAATCAAGGTAACAACTGGCTCCAATTGAACACAGGTCTTTCGGCGAAATTCATTCATTCCATGGTCAAATCCTCCAATGGTAATCTTTTCTGTGGAGCTGATTTTATTGATGGTGCGGGAGGTGTCTTTCGTTCGACCGATAACGGAAACTCATGGCAGGAAGTGAATCAGGGGATGATTGCCTCAGATGTAACAGGCCTTGTTTCCAACCTTCAGGGAGATATTTTTGCCGCCACTTCTTTTGATGGTGTTTATAGAACTTCAAACAATGGCGATAATTGGACTCCAATTAACAATGGTCTCAGTTGTACCAACCTAACTTCCTTGACTATCAATTCAAATGGTGACCTTTTTGTAGGCAGCAATGGCTGTGGTGAAGGAATCTTTCGATCTACAGATAATGGTACTTCCTGGAACTTAGTTAATAGTGGGCTTACGATGACCGACATAAACAGTATTGTTGTAGATTCCGGTGACAGATTATATGCTGCCGCGTATGTTTTTACGGGGATGGGCTTTGAGGGAACTATCTTCACTTCAGCCGACAACGGGGATAGTTGGGTCGAAATAGCAACAGGGTTACCCGATGTCTATCCTCAAACACTTATCACTAATTCCCATAACGATGTGATTTTGGGTACTTCCACAGGCGTATTTGTTCTACAAAGTGGCGGTTCCTCGTGGACTGAAATGAGTACCGGGCTTACCAATACAGACATTCGTGCTTTTGCCTTGGCAAACAACGGATTCTTATTTGCGGGGTCGAACGGTGGGGGCATTTTTAAAAACTCTTCCTTTTTAGGGTTGGATTCTCATGTCCTTCAAACCGATATAGTGCTGGCTCAAAATGTTCCTAATCCCTGTAAAACAACTACTAAAATACCTTTTACATTGGACAATCCGGCAAATGTTGTGTTGAAAGTGTATGATGCCGTGGGACGTGAATTGTTTATGGTTGGCCCTAATATGATGGAGAAAGGCAATCATTCCTTTACTTTGAATGTTTCAAATTGGAGTTCCGGTCTTTATTTCTATACCCTCTATGTCAATGGTAAACATGCCACAAAAAAGATGCTTGTCAGGAATTGATTAATCTATTTAAAAAGAAATAAATTAAAATGTTACATAAGCCTTATCAAGCGAATTTTCATACTGAAATTAATCTTGATAAGGCTTGATTTTACAGGCTATGATGAATTTTTAACTTCATCATATCGCTTACGGTTAAATCTATGTCTATCACATCTAAAAAATGTTCGTTTTTAACCACTCCATAATTGGTTATCAAGGTGTTGAATACCGATTTTTTGGTTTTTGTACTTTCTATAAACTCCTGTTTTCTGTTTCTGAGTTTTGAAGCATATTCTTTACTTATCATAAATTCGGAATTGTAAAATTTACATTCACATAAATTGATGCTGCCATCTTTTCTGTCAATTATCAAATCAATTTGGTAACCGCTGTTAGCATCATCTACCGTGCTGTTAAATGAAGAATGTTCCGTGTAAATACCCGAAATGCCCAAAGCATTTTTTATTTCTGCAATGTGTCGTTGACACAAATTCTCGAAAGCATAACCCGTCCATATTTTATATTGCTGGGATTGATGTAGGGTTGCCCAAATATCCTTTCCTTTTTTCTTGTTTTTAACGATAAACTTGTGGTAAAAAACGGAATATTCATCCAACAATCTGTACAAAGCACCTCTTTTGGTTCGACCGTAAGGCACTACTTCTTCTACAAAACCGGAAATGAGTAAATCATCCATAGCCCTGGTATAGGGGCCACCTTCTTTCACTTTTGATTTGCTGATGATTTGCTTTCTAGTCAAACCATTTTTCGCAGTGGCCAAAGCTGCTACAATGGCTTCATGATTTTCCGAATGCTCAAACAATGCTTTGTATAAATTATCATACTCATTCCTTAAAATCCCATTTTCGTCGAAACAAATTCTTGCAATTGCCCGGTTTACCGATTCGCCTTTTTTTATCTGCTCCAAATAATAAGGCACTCCCCCCATAACCATATACAGTTCTGCAATCGCCTGATCCGTCAGTCTGATGTTTTTACTTTCCAAAAAATCTTTTGTCTCTTTCAGCGTAAAGGGTTTCAGCTTTATGGTCAGGTCTAATCTGTTGTGAAATCCGCCTTTGTCATTCACGATTTTTCTCGCAATCCAAGAAGTTGCCGAACCGCAGACCACCAATATAAAATGTTTTTCTTTTGATAAATAATCATTCCATAAGTGAGCCAATAATTGCACGAATCCCGAACGTTTCGTTGCCACCCACGGCAATTCATCTATAAATATGACTTGCTTTTTGTTTTTGGGCAACAACTTTAAGTAGGTTTTTAGCTGTGCAAACACCTCCTGCCAATTGTTGGGCGGTGTGATGATGGGCAAACCCGAATATTCCGCTACTTTTTGGGTGAAATTGTTTATTTGCGTTTGGATATCCGCATCCTGAATACCTGTTACCCTTAAACAGAAATATTTGCCGTACACCTGGTCTATCAGGTATGTTTTCCCTACTCTTCTTCTGCCTGTCACAGCAAGAAAAGCTGATTTTTTTCTTGTAAGAAATTCATTCATCAGGTCTTCTTGAGTTTTTCTACCTGCCATATATTTGTATTTATCTACACAAAATTACAATATAAATACAAAAATAAAAAATCATAATTGTACTTATCTATATAAAATCATTAGACAAATACAGATATAAAGATTTATAATTGTACTTATCTATCAAAAATAGAATGATAAATACAATTATAAAACACTTTTTCAATCCGCATTTTCTAAAGAATGTAAATTTTCCTTAAATTTCGGCGGAATATGAAGAGATTATTGTCCATATCAATTATTCTTGTAGGTTTTGCTCTTTTTGCTCAACAATCTGAAGCGCAAAGAGAATTGCTGGAAAGGGCGGAAGAGATACACAGAGACAGAATCACTGATCCTGAAAAATTGTTTAAGGAGAACTCGGAAATTATAAATGAAGCAAAACGTATCAATGCGAAAGAAGCAGAACTAAGAGCACTGTTAAATCAATGTCAATACTATAAAGAAAAGCCTGATTACAAAAACTTATATGAAGTTGCAAACACTCTTTATAATAAAGCGAATCTATACCACCTCCCTGTCTATCAAACTATTGCGAAAATATATTTATCAGATGTATATTTGTACAACCACATCCCTGAAAAAGCACTTCAACAACTAAATGATGGCTATGAAATAATCAATACGGTCGCTGAAACTGATTCATTAGCAATTTTAGCAAAATCAAATCTTTTTATCGCATTCTCTGATTATTGTGGTCTCAACGGAGAATGCGATAAGGTAATAGATTATATAAAAAAATCAATTACCGAAAACAGTAAAATACGTAATGAATCAGCAAGAAAAAAATTGGATTATTTAAACTATACCAATCTAGCATCAGGATACATGAATATTAATCTTGACTCCGCAAAGTATTATGCAGAACTTTCTTTAGCTATGGATGATACTTTTAAAAGAGATGACATTGAGTTTTTCAACCTTCACAGATTAGGAGAAATTGAAATGATTCATCAAAATTATAAAAATTCTCTCTCCTATTTTAAAGAAGCAGAAACGTATGACGGATACATACATCATATCAATCAGGAAAATTTATATACTAATATGATTGAGGCTTATTCCATACTAAATGACACATTAAACTTAAAATTGTATAAAGCCAAACGGGATTCTCTGTTGTTGAATATTTCCAAAAAACAAAATGAATATCTTCATCATCTTTTAACTAATCAAACAAAGACTGATGAATACAATACTTTCACATATATACTTGCTGCTTTATTATTTATTTTAATAATATTCATCATATTCATAATTAGGAAAAATAGAAATTTAATTCATCAGGAGAGAATCAGCCAAAAATATTTAGAAAAAGTCTCTAAAGCTCCTAACGGAGATGACTACTCCAAACTATTGAGTTTATTGAAAACAAATGATCCCGCATTTATGTTTCATTTTAATGAAACTTTTCTGGACTTTTCTTCTGAACTTTTAAGAATTAATCCAAAAATTTCAATCAATGAAATCGAATTCTGTGCGTTAATGAAACTGAAAGTACCTACAAAAGACATTGCCCGGTATAAATTTCTTGCACCAAAAACAGTATTAAATAAAAAATACATCATCAAAAACAAACTAAACATTCCCAAGAATCAGGATATTTACGAATGGTTTGATAACATTTAACACACGTTCTATTAGGTTTTTGTATATCACTTTCTCATAACAGGGAATTATTAGGCAGCTTATAAACCTGAGTTCGATTAATATTTTTGAATAAAAAGATAGGATAAAACAAGAAATAGCTGTATATTTAATGTTTTGAATACCAAATATTTAACAGCTATTTCTATGATTAATTTTGATAAAGTTACGGATATTTTTTGTGTTGTGGATGAATTTTGCAACAATTTTCATCAAACCACTCAAGGTTTTCTTATTGGAAAAAAATCCAAACGTCCGCCAACAATGGCTACTTCTGAAGTTATAACCATTTATCTCTTGTTTCATTTAAGTGGATTCCGTTGTTTTAAACACTTCTATATTTTCTATGTTCAAAAACATATGAAAAATGAATTTCCCAAAACAGTCTCTTACAATCGCTTTGTGGAGTTGATGCAGTCTGCCATTATGCCGATGACTATTTTTGCTAAAACCTGTTGTTTAGGGGGTTGCACTGGAATATCATTTGTCGATTCTACGCCAATCAGGGTTTGTAAAAACAAACGGATTAAACGCAATAAGGTCTTCAAAGGTTTTGCCACCACCGGAAAATCAACCATGGGATGGTTTCATGGCTTCAAACTACATATCATCATTAATGATAAAGGTGAAATCATCAGTTTTGCCATTACCCAAGCCAATGTAGATGATCGTGAACCCCTTAAAAACGAAGGTTTTCTCAAAGCGGTTTTTGGCAAACTCTTTGGCGACAAAGGTTACATCGGCGAAGAACTCCAAAAAATCCTGTTTGTTGATGGTATCCACTTAATCACAAACATCCGTAACAACATGAAAAACAGCTTGATGACCATGTCCGATAAAATTTTACTTCGTAAACGCTCAATTATTGAAACCGTGAATGATGAACTCAAAAACATCTGTCAAGTAGAACATTCCAGACACAGAAGTGTCGTGAATTTCATAACGAATCTGATTGCAGGTATTATTGCCTATCACTTCTTACCCAAAAAACCTTCCCTAAAATTTGAAACATTGAAATCTAATCAGTTAGCTGTGTTTTAATAATCGAACTCAGGTTATAAATATGTATCGGGCAACTTTCGGGCAATCTGTTTTCTACTAATTCATGCTGCTTAATATATTTTAGCGGAAATTCTAAAAAATTAAACATAATGAAAAAATTTATTTTATCAAAAAACTTGATTGCATTTACAGTTATTTTTTGTGTAACAAGTCTATCGGCTCAACAAGTAATTGTAGAACAAAGTTCAGGAATTTCTGACAAAGTATTTTACAAACCTATTATTAATCAAAATGACTATACCCAAATTTTAGATGAAAACAACAGAAAAATCTATGTCCAAAACCAAATTCAAGAACAAAATGCAACGCAAGGGAATGAAGGTACGGAAGAGGTAACACTATCAATCAATCTAATTTTTGATGAAAACGAGTTCGAAGTTCCTTCGGTAGTTTTGATTTATGATGAAATTGGTTATCCATATTATGCATATTGGGAAGGAACTAACCCTCTTACAATAGATGTACCCCCAGGAACTTATGATTTATTTGCTGATTTTGTTACCCCCCAATTCCATAGCAATATAGTAATTAAAGAGCTAATAGATGTTTCAGCTTCAACCTCTGTAAACATAGATGTAGCTGAAGCAGTAAACCATGTATCGTTAATTATCAACGACATAAATGGCAACCCGTTGGAACCAGGCGTTTATAATCCAGACATAGAAACAAATTCTCAAATTGTCTTTGATAGAATTATAAACTTCAACCCCAATCCGGAAAGTAATTATACCAATGGATATTGGTGGGGTGAACCATTTGAAAATGAACCGATTTGGAATTTTAATATCAGTGATGTAAGCAATCGTTATTCCATTATTCAAAGTTTTTTCAATTTACTAAATGCAGATGATGTATATTATTTTTCAAAACTTACCACATTAGAAGGTATATCTGAATCGATAAATCTGGAGATAAATCAGGATGATTGGGTTTTCCATCGGGAAAAATTTGCTTCTTCTCCTTTTAGTGATTCATCCGAAATTTACACAGGATTTTATGCTCAAAATATATTTAATGATTTTCTCATAGGAGCCACAGGATTTGGAATCGGAATTCCGTTTGATTTAGAAGAAGGATTTAAAATGTATCTCAATAATGCAATTGATGGGGACGCCGCAGATTTTCTGATATTGCCGGCTATAGCTCATATGGACACGGTTGATCCTGACTGGGGGGTAGAGTTCTTTTTTACCGGAACTGTTCCTGTTGTAAAAAATAATAATGATGTAATATATAGCGGAAATTCTACTGAGTCTGGCTCCTATACCTTAGGGAACTCGTACTATTCCATAAACAGCAAAAGAAAATTACTTCCATTCCATCCTAAATTCTCTTTCTCTGCATCAGAAAATCCGGATATTGTTATTGGGGATAATGTCCCCTTATGTGTAACAAGCACAGGAGCTATACAAGCAAATTATATAGGAAGATTTGGGGAGAAGAGAGATATCGATTTTTTCGCAACAGACTTTGAGATAAAACAAGATGGGGAGATAATTTATTCAGGAATTTATTTACCTGACTTCGTAAACACCTTTTTCGAGCCTGAATCAGGGGATATAGAGGTCATATATACCAATAATAATATAATTATTGATGGACTCGAAGGTAAAAACATCACTCAATTGTTATATACAAGAGATCAGGAAGATTTTATGCCGCCAACAGTACAACACCTACAGTTCCGAAATGCGGATGGTAAGGTAACCGACCGATTTGCGCCTGGTGAAGAAGGAACGCTCAGACTGGCAGCTGGTGATTTTGTATTTACTTTCAATATGGAGGATTTTACTTTCTCTTATAATTATAATGAAGGGAATGAAGTTGAATTACTTTACAGCCCATATAACCAGAATGAATGGACAGAATTGGAATTAACGGAATATCCTGAACATTTTTTTATGCCTGCTTTCGGGGATTATTATGAAGCCTCACTCTCATCTGTTGAGGCTACAGGAGACAACGCTTGGTATGATGTGAAAATTATCTCTACCGATGCTGCCGGAAATCAACAAATTCAAACTATTTCCCCAGCTTTCCAGTTAAACAGCATACTGGGTACAAATGATTTGAATAACAATACAATGTTGAGTGTTTATCCTAATCCATTCAAGGACAACCTCTACATTAAAATCCCAGAATCAACACAAGGAGTATTTACATTAAGAGTTACAGATTTGAATGGTAAAACAATTTATTCTGAATCTGTGAAAGCAAAAGAAATCCTTAATTGGAACGGCTCTTCCCTACCCAAAGGAATTTACATTTTATCCATAGAAAACAACGGAAAAGTAATTGCAGAAAAAGTGATTAAGAAATAATTGTAAATCAATGTGTTAATCATAAAATCCCGCCGGACATTCTGGTGGGATTTTATGATTAACAACAACACTAATAAGGGCTTTCAACTTATAATTCTCTCAAAAAGTTTTCCAAAGAATTCTCTCCTGCCAAATTTAGTTTTTTTCTTAATCGGTAACGCGAGGTTTTGATGGTATTTGGCATAACTGACAACATTTGAGCAATTTGTTTGGCTTCTAATCCAATGCGAATATAAGCACACAACCGCAAATCATTTTCAGAAAGCATAGGGAAATACAGTTTTAACTTAGAAAAAAATTCAGGATGAACATTTTCAAAATGAAGCTTGAAGTATTCCCATTCATTCCCCGTTTTCAGGTGATCTTCTATTTTTTTCCGTAGCAGTTTTTCTTCTCTTGCAGGAATGTTTCCCTGAAATTCCAATTCTTTGAGCTGTTTTGAGAGATCTTCTAATACACGGTTTTTTTCGGTCAGCAATAAAGTATTGGAAGCCAGCTCCCGGTTTTTGAAATTTACTTGCGCCTCTAACTGCTCATTTTCGGCTTCTTTGAGCTTTTTCTGCATTTCAGTTTTTTTCTTCTTGAAATAAATAATAGAAATAATCGCAATTGAAAGACAGCAGACACCAAATAAAATCGCCAGTATGATTTTTCTTTTCAGTTCGGATTCCTTTTTTTCCTGTTCAATTTTGCGGATGGCTTCACGGGCTTCTATTTTGTTAATTTCGATTACTTTATCTGCCCCTAAAATAGAGTCACTATAAATATGATAAAGATTTGTGTAGTAATAGGCACTGTCCCATTGCTCCTTTTCTGTATAGATAGCAGCTTTATTGCCATAGATAAGCCTATAACCCTCAATATCATTCAATTGAGCTGAAATTTTAAGAAGTTTATTCAGGATTTTTAAAGACTGATTGTAATCTTCTTGTCTTGACAAAAAAGACACATAATTGACTCCGGCTTTTATGATTAGGTCTTTATTACCAAATTGTTTGGCTAATAAATAGTTCTTTTCAGCATATATTTCTTTGTCTTTTATGGTGGATGAGTGTGAGAATAGAGACAACATAACATTTATCAAAAATGCTGTATCAGCGGCAACGGAGGAATCATTTATTAATGAATTTAGATTGTTGTTTGCCATTTCTATTTCTCCAAACTTATACAATGTATTGCTAATGTTTAACAAGTTCTTCCTACTAAAAATCGTTTGATTGGCTTTTTCATAGTATAAATTTGCTTCTTTCAGTAAGGACAATGCCCTATGGTTTTCATTTATTTTTGCAAGTACAACACCCATCCTGGAAAGCGTATTAGCAATATACATATAGTCACTTATACTTCTGAAATATGTGAGCTGTTCCTGCCATATTTTGTATGCCTTTACAATGTTTCCTGTATCATCATAATAATCGCCCTGAAGGAATTTAGCTCTGGCATAATCATAACTATTTTGTTTCTCATCAATCAATGAAAGTTGCTTTTGCAAAAGAAAATCTATAGAATCGCTTTTAAGATATAGGCGGTTGCGAACATCAAAATAAAGAGCTCTGCTTAAAAGAATTGGATTTTTTATACTGTCAGCTATCTCATACAATCTTTTGACAATAGCCTGCTCTTTTTTCATGTTGAGATCCCCTAAGTAATTTTCTTCTATTTTAAAAAATAAAGAGTCAAATTCTGATTGGTTTGTTGGTTTCCAGAAACCATTTATTTGGGCACTTGAGGCAATTGATATAGAAAGAATCAAAAAAGAAATCAGGTTTTTCATCGTTCAAATTTACGCATTAATCCCTTATTTTAACTTTGTACTCCATTTGTACACTCTTGTTTTTTGATACACTCGATGGAGTTTTGTTTGTTTGACAGATAATTAAAAAATTACATATGATGAAAAAATTATTACAAGCTATTTTATGTATTGGGATTTGTACAGGGATTCATAATTCCTTGTCTGCACAAGAGGTTATTATAGAACAAATAAAAGTACTTCCTGATAGTCCTTTGAAATTCAAACACAATTTTCCTAAAGAAGAATACACAAAAATATCCGATGAAAACGGAAGGAAAATGTATGTAACCAATGATTCACTCTTTCAAAACAGTCTGTCTTTTGAAGAGAATACCCAATATGGAAATGATAATGTAAACGATGTTTCATTAAGCGTAAATCTTGCTTTTGACACTGAGGAATATGAACCGGGTATAATAAGAATTTATAATGAAGAAGGGTATGATGATATTTTTTTGTGGAATGGTGAGAATCCATTCACTATTGATGTACCGGCCGGGGTTTATGATTTGTTTATGTCTTTTGCCAAATGGAATCCTAACCCTACCGATTACATTATTATAAAAGAAATGATAGATGTAGAAGAAGAGAATACAATAAACATAAATATAGCCGAGGCAGCTAATCATATCACAACCAAGCTGCTTAATGAAAATGGAGAAATGCCCTTGCCCGGGATTTTAAATCCTGACACCGGAACTATAACCGGAGGAAATGCAGAGGTGATTGCAGACCGCCTTTTTCATTTTAATCCTACAAATAAGAGAATATCCAGTTTTGGTTTTTTATGGGGCTACAGGTTATCTGAGGAAGACGATCTTGTATGGAACTTCTATATTAATGATGTAAGTGAACGATATACAATTGCACAAAGTATTTTTGCAGTAGGATATGAGGGAGATAATTACTTCTCTAAATATCCGTTGATTACCGGAATCTCTGCATCTATAGATTTAGAAAATAATCCGGAAGACTATGTATTTCATCAGGAAAAATTTCAACCAAGTGTATTAGGAGAATCCTCAGAAGCTATTTACACAGGGCTATCCACCTATAATGCTTGGGAGGGAGCTTCTCGCGGTGGATGGGGAATCCATAGAGAAATTGAAATAAATCCTGAGGAAGGGTTTAGAGCCTATTTGAATAATCCATTTAATGATGAGCCTTGGGATTTGTTAGTCTTCCCGGCTATTATAGATCACATAGGAACCATAGATCCTAATATGGGAGACGAAGGTTTTCTTATAGAAGGCAATTGTATCATTTCCGGAGATAATAACGAAGTTTTATATGGATCAGGGGCAGATATTGCAGGGAGTTGGTATTTCCTGGGAAATGTATATTACGATAACATAGGAACTGGTGAAAGCCAATTTCTACCGTTTCATAATCAATTTACTTTTTCTTCTTCTGAAAATCCGGAAATCATCCAAGGTAATAATGTCCCCATTTCGGTAGTAGGCACAATGATGCTACCTGCGTATGAAATTAATTATTTACTAAGTAATTATAAAGGGCGTTACGGAGAGATGAGGGAAAGTGATTTCTTTAATACAACGGTAGAAGCCAAACAAAACGGAAACACTATTTATTCAGGCAATTATACTGATTTTTATGCCCAATACCTTCCATTGTCACCAGACGGAATTTGGGATATTACTTTTACAAATACCAATGTTGAGGTCGACGGAATTCCCGGTAAAAACATAACTCATATTATATATGAAGGAGAAGCTGCCCCTACATTGCAACATTTACAGTTTCGTAATACTAATGATCAGGTAACCGATCGTTTTGAATCAGCAGAAAATGGAACTGTTCGGTTAGCTGCAGGTGATTTCGAATTTGATGCAGAGGCTTCTATTTTTGCCTACAATGAAGGAAACTCTGTAGAGTTTTTCTACAGCAGATATAATGAAAGTGAATGGACGGAATTAGAGCTTACAGAATATCCCGAACATTTCTTTATGCCTGGATTCGGCGACTATTATGAAGCATCTTTGGCAAGCGTTGTTGTTCCCGAAGACAATTCCTGGTTTGATGTGAAAGTTATCTGTACCGATGCCGCTGGAAACAAACAGGAGCAGGTTATTTCACCCGCATTTAAAATTGAGCAGGCAACCATGGGAATTGAAGAAATCGACAAATCAGGTTTTACAGTTTATCCAAATCCGTTTACCAACGAAATAAACATAAAACTTCCTGAAAACTTGAAAGGGAATTACACATTTAAAGTTTCCGATATAACCGGAAAATTGATTTTCATCCAAAAAAATAGGACCGAAAGTCAATTTGTTTGGAATGGCACTTCCCTACCCAAAGGAATTTACATTTTATCCATAGAAAACAACGGAAAAGTAATTGCTCAAAAAGTGATTAAGAAATAACTATAAATCAATGTGTTAATCATAAAATCCCGCCGGACATTCCGGTGGGATTTTTTCATTTTCATTTCAGCAATTCTCCAAAACAATTTTAATATTGCCGTAAGTATTATCCAAAATTTCATGCAAATCTGATTTGTCTATCCATTTGGCAATGTCGATTCCTTCTTCGTGCTGCGGAACCGGGATTTTATCTTCATGGATTTTCATGGCATACCAATAAGTTGCCTTCAGAATCATATCCTTTTGAAAATAAATATGATATGTTTTTGTAATCAACCGACCCAATTCCAGATTTCTCATGCCGCACTCCTCTTCTACTTCCCGAATCGCTGCGATTTCGGTCGTTTCTCCTTTTTCTACTTTTCCTTTGGGCAAATCCCACTTCATCAGCCGGTATATAAATAACAACTGATTCTGTGGATTGGTCACCACCCCTCCGGCAGCTTCCAAATAATGAAAATAAGCTTTGAAATGTTGCCATAATTTGTCTAAATTATGGTAATAAATATTGATTTCAGAAGCGGAAGTGATTTTCAAAATCGCCAAAGCTTCTTCAAATTGACTGTCCGTAATGTACTTGAGAGATTTGATTTTTGGTGAAGGTTTATCCGTCAACAGGATTAACTTCTCATTGTAAAAAACTTTGTACATTTGAGCGCAATAAGCAACAAATGTAACCATTTTACACGTATTATGACAGTAAATATCGATAAAACCCGTTTTTCAAAAAATCAGGAGCAAGCCTTTGAATTCCTTTCCAATATGGAGAATTACCGGCAGCTGATGCCCGAAGACATGAAATCATTTGAAGTACACGAATCCGGAAACGGATTTGCGGTACAAATCGGAAATCTGCCTAAAGTAGGTATGAAACTCAAAGAAAAAACAGAGCCTACACAACTGATTTTTGAATCCCCATCTGCGGCTTTTGAATATTATCTGACCATTGACATCGCGCCGGCTGATGATTCTTCTTCGGAAATTGATATTAATTTTGAAGGGAAGTTTAATCCGATGATAGAGATGATGGCCAAAAAACCGCTGACCCATTTTATTGAAACCATCGCAGCAAGACTATCCGCGCTGTAATTTTTAGATTTTATTTGTTTTTAGATTGTCTCACTACAAAGATTTGAATTCATTTCCCGATAATTTCCGTATTTTCGCAACAATTAATTCAATCAGTTTGGAAACAAATCGTCAGAAAAAAGTAGCTGCTATATTTAAGGAAGAATTATCAGAGATTTTCCGAAAAGAAGCCCATGATAATTTTCGTGGAACGCTGATTACCATTACCGGAGTTTGGGTGTCTTCCGACCTTTCGGTAGCCAAAGCCTATCTGAGTGTTTTCCCTTCTGAAAAAAAGGATGAAATCATCTTGTTGGTCAAGGAGAAAGCACCTCATTATCGTACACTATTGGCGAAATCTGCCGCCAAAAACATGCGGATCGTTCCCGAGGTTTTATTTTATCTCGATTCTTCACTCGATGATATGGAAAAAATTGAACGCGCACTCCGCGGCGAAGGCAACAATCCTGTGCTTTGATGAAAAACGTTTCTTTCTATATCGCAAAACGATACAATTCTTACACGCTGCTAATCAGCATAGTACTAATCACATCAGGAGCTTTGCTGATTGGAACAATGATTTACATAGGCAACGCTTCTCTGAAAATTTTCAGAGAATTGCTTTATGGAAAGGAAATGATTAGCAATGCACAAAATATTTTGATTTATACGATTTCCATCGCTTACTTCTGTATTCAGACCTTAGTCATTTACTATATCTTAAACCGCCTGCTGAAAACACTTAAAAACAAAAGAAAAATCGGGCTGGCTTTATTAATTTCACTGATTTCATTGCTGCTCGCAGGACTGATGCGTTTTCTGAACATTCATGATGCTGCCGTCATCCATTTGTTTTTTCTGCTTTTTATTTCCGTTGCCCTGCTTTCGTTGTTGATTGGGTTGTTGTCCTTTCTGCTTTCAAACCGAAAAATCACCGGTGTCAACATTATAACTTCCATCGCTGTATTTGCGATAACAATTGCTACTACTGCCCTGTTCATAATTCTATCTGTTTTTTCCGGTTTGGAAAAAATGAATATTGAATTGTTCAGCAGTGTCAATCCGGATTTGAAAATTTTGCCCACCAAAGGAAAACTGATTAACAACATTCAGGAAGTTACTGCCATTTTGGACAAAAGCCCCGACGTAGCAAGCTACTCAAAAGTGATTGAAGAAAAGGTTTCCATTGAATTTGAAGACAAACAGGACATTGCTTACATCAAGGGCGTGGAAGAAAATTACAAGGAAATCATCCGCATTGATACCACCGTTGTTTATGGAAGTTTCATCGATTTTGACATGCCGAATGAAATTTTAGTCTCGGACGGAGTTGCAAGAAGAATACAGATGTACATTGACCATCAGCATATTGCAAAACTCAGAATGCCGAAACCGGGAAAAGGATTGATTCGAAGTGAGGAAGATGCATTCAATACCGAAACCGCCAGTCCGGTTGGGGTTTTCGTCATCAGCGGTCAATATGACAAATATGTTTTTGCACCGATTGAATTGACCCGAAATCTTTTGGAATTGCCCGGAGAATCAGCTTACAGCATTGAAATTGAACTGCATCCGGGCATTGTAGCCAAAAACGCCAAAGCCAAAATCCAAACTGAATTGGGCAATGACCTGATTGTACAAACCCGGCAGGACATGGACGCCACTTTTCTGAAAGTGATGAACATGGAAAACTTTGTGATTTACATGATTTTCACCTTGGTTATCATCATCGCATCCTTTAATCTGGCCGGTGCCATCATCATCATCATCATCGAAAAAACCAAACAAATCAAGACCATGCAAAGTTTTGGTATGAGCAAATCGCAAATCAAAACCATCTTTTTTCAAACCGGTATGCTGATAACTATCTTTTCCGTTGCTTTCGGATTGTTTCAAGGCTCTATAATCGGTTGGTTGCAAAATCATTACCATCTGATTATGGCAAATGCCTTTGTTCCATTTCCATTTGAGTTTACCACTGCCAATTATCTGATTGTAATTCTGACTGTTGTATTCATTGGCGGCTTTGTTTCTTGGGCTGTTTCCAGAAAACTTCCGGAATAATTTAAACAAACGCTAAAGCACTTTTATTTGAACATCAATTCCAACTCCTTGCTGTACGGCGTTTTATCTTCCACTTTCCAACCGTAAGTTTGCGCCAATAAATAAAGATCTGATAGGTTTTGAATCAACTGATCATGTGCTTCTTTTTCCAATTTTTTTCGGTCAATGGTCTTTTCGATATGCGCAACAGCTTTGTCCTTGATTTCATTGAGTTCATCCTTGCTGAATTTATTGAAAGTACTCTGATCCAAGTCAAAAATACTAACATCGGGATAAGTTTTGATTTCTAAATCCGGAACTTTGTGGATGTAAATAATTTTTTTGACTGAATCCACTTCCACATCCAATTTACTCAAATCATAGGTAGCTTGCACTTTCGCATTCACCAGATAAAGCACCTTTTTATTGAAACTGAAAAATCTCTCCATCCCCGGAAAATACAAACTGCTTTTGTGCGAATACACATCCGAAAAAGTCTGCTCCGCTACCACCATTTTGTTGAGTTTCTTGATTTCATAAGCGATTACATGTGAATCATTGCTCACCGAAGTATGCTGGAACTGTTTCATAATGAAATAAGTAAACAATGCACCCAGCAACAATCCGATGGTCAAATAAAATGTTTTCTTGACTGCTGCGAAAGGAAAAACAGGTTTCGATTTCATGGGAACTGAATGATTGTCAACTATTTTCAAAATATCTTCTTCCAATGATGATGAACCCGGTCTTTCCACAATTCTTCCGATTTCTTTACCATCCCTGAAAAATATAAAGGTGGGTACAAACGCCACATCATTCGGTTTTTCTCCACCGGGCAACATTTTATCTTGATCCAAACCAAATGTAATTATTTGATTTTCAGGAAAATAAACACTATCCAATATTTTTATCAAATGCGGATATTCCCTTTGTGTATCCGGACACCAAGTGCCAATAAAAGCCAGAATTTTAATAGCTTTCAATGGATTTATTAATGCCTCTAATTTTCGTTGATTTGGATAATAATCCTGATAACCAGACAGATACCAATCTGAAAATGGTTTTTGCTCAAGTTCCGAACGTCGGATTTCTCCCGTCAATATTTTTTCTTCGTTTTCCACTATCTTATGAATTTTCCATTTTCAAATTGAATTTTACCTACCTTAAAATCAGCGGATTGCCCTAACTTAGGATACAATTCTGAATTTCCGTCGTATTCAGCACCCTTCATATCCAAATCCAAATGACCGAACCATCCCGACAAATCTCCTGTTTCCTCGATTTTGGAAACCAAATCTATTTCTTGTTTTTCCAAGTTCAAGTGTTCTTCAAAATATATTCCAATATCAATCAAGGATTCCTGCGTTCCGCATTTCACGGCAACATTGCGTAAAATGACATCCAATGATTTTTTGTTATTCTCCGGAATTTTGAAATAATCGGCTGCGTTTGGTTTTTGGGGAATCGCAATGGCTTCCATCGCCAGCAAAATCGCCAGGGCATTGTATTTCCGAGTTTCTGAGCGAGCATAATCATTCGGGAAATGTCCGGCTTCAAAAAGTAAATTGGAGAAACCGGCTTTCATAAAATTATCTCCGGTAGATGTTGGATAAAATTCATCCGAAAATCTGGCAATTTGCCCGGGAATGAGTGTTTCTAAGGTTTTCGCAATTTTCCCAATGATGGTCATGGATTTTAACCGTGCTTCAGTTACGGAACGTTCCAAATCCGGTGAAGGTGCTAAAAATGAGAGTGTAGCAGGCTTGGAGGTGTTGTTTACATTGAATATAGAACGCTGGTCATGCAGGTTGAAAATAAAATCCGGTTGAATTTCATGCACATAATTTTTTAAAATCCGAATTTCCGGCGAAGATTCAGAGATAAAATCCCTGTTCAAATCAATTCCCACCGCATTTCTTCTTGTATATGTGGTCGCCCCATCCGGATTCAGCATGGGAATAAAGTAAATCGTGACTTCATTCAACAGTTTTTCAATATTTTCTTCATCCAAATTCAAAAATTCAAACACATCAAGCATGGCACGCGTTCCCGTCGATTCATTGCCGTGCATCTGCGACCAAATCAATATTTTTTTGGAACCCCGACCTTTTTTCAGGGAATAAATTTCATTTCCTAAAAATGAATTTCCCAAAAACTTTTTATCCGGAAATTTTAAGTCTAAATAATTTTTTAGTTTTAAATAAGGTAAAAATTTAGAATCAAATCCCGGAACTAAAATCTCATTGTATTTTTTATGAAATAATTTCAAAAAATCCATTGAGCGAAGATACAATTTTTCAAATTCGTTTTTAAGCGATTTAACCCATCCAAAATTTATAGAAATACATTTGCTTCATTCTTCTTCAGAAAGTCGCTAAAATTGAAATTCACACTTATTTACATTTGTAATTTACAGATGTGAATTGCAAACATGACAAATCGTCGCTTGGATGCCATTTTTATAATTGTAATTTATAAAATAATCTTTATTTCTTAATATTCAGTATGTTAGTTAGTTTAATTTAAACAAGTTATTCTGCTTTAGGTTAAGAAATTCTGTCATTCTTTTTAACTATTGACATTTGTGAATGTGAAATTGACTGTTTATATTTGTGAAATGGAAACAAAAGACAGAATTTTGGAAATCATGGAAAATTCCGGGCTCACACCCTCAGAATTTGCCGAAAAAATTGAAGCCCCCCGCTCCTCTATTTCGCACATCATTTCGGGAAGAAATAATCCGAGTTTGGATTTTATCATAAAAATCAAAAATGCTTTCCCCGAAATTGATACCGACTGGCTAATTTTCGGCAACGACAAAAAAGCGGAAAATACAATTCCCGATGCACTGGAATTTGATGCAAAAAAATCGACAACAAAAATTGAAACCCCTCATCCTACTCTATTTGATTTTACCGAATCCGAAGAAAAAACTATTTTGCAAGAAGAAGACCCACCTCCTTATATTTTAAACAAGCAACAGTATGCAGAAAGAAAAATCCTCAGAGCCGTGTTATTTTTCGACGATGGAACTTTTGAGGATTTCATCCCAAAAACATCATAAATTACGCTGGCAATAAAATTTCTTTATGCACCTATTTATATAATGAAGTGAACTGAAATGAATTCTTTCAATTTAATTGATTAATTTTACCTCGAAATAGCAATGATATTGCTTTATAAGAAAATAAATTACACACAATTTTCGGATCAATATGAAATTACAACTAATCGCACTAAGCTTCATTCTGTTTAATGCGTTGATTTCCTGCAAGAACGAAATCAAAGAAATGCAGACCGTAACTGAAAACCCGGTGGTTACTGCACCTTCTACGCCTGCTTCCATCGAAGAAAGTGGATTTGAAGAAGCGGTGAAAGCCGTTACAGATTTATCAGGCTTTACCAACCCGGAGTTGAAAGAATTTGCGCAAAATTATCTGAAATACGCAGATGATTTATACGAAGCTGCCAGAAGAGGAGATCAGGAAAAAACCGATGAACTGAATGCGGTTGGATTGAATTACGCCAAGCAAATCCAGAAATTTAACCAGAGTCTTAGTGCGGAAGAAGCACAGCAACTGAACGACTGGACACGTGCGGTGGCACTGGCTTATTCCAAATAATTTCAACCTATTGAATGGAACGCCGGCATGAATTTTTAAAAATTTTTGATAAAAACGTTCATTTTTCCGAAAATCAATCAGAATAAATGATTTGTCTATGAAAAAAATCTTAGCGTTTGCGATCACGGGACTTCTTTTGGTGCAATGTTCCACCCAAAAAACTTTCACGAAAGAAGACTATGACAAGGTGTTGCCCAAATACATAGCGTCCATCAAAGCCGATGACACCAAAACTTATTTGTACAAAATCGCTTCCGATGAATTTGAAGGCCGCGGAACCGGACAAGAAGGACAGCGGAAAGCGGCTGAATATTTACGGAATTTCTATATGCAACAAGGAATTTCTTCCCCGAAAAATACTTTGGCCGAAAATTATTTTCAAACCATTCCCGCCGGAACATTTCCCCGCATCAAACAGGATGTCCCCAATGTAGTTGCCTACATCGAAGGCAGCGAAAAACCAGAAGAAATTCTGGTGATTTCTGCGCATTACGACCATGAAGGCAAAAAAGGAGACGTCATTTATTATGGTGCTGACGATGACGGCTCGGGAACCGTTGGGGTGATGGCCATTGCCCAGGCTTTCCGAAAAGCTGAAAAAGATGGATTCCGCCCCAAAAGATCCATTTTATTTCTCCATGTTACCGCAGAAGAAATCGGATTGCTCGGCTCGCGTTTTTATACGGATATTCAGCCTTTATTTCCTCTTGAAAATACCATCGCCAATCTGAATACGGACATGATAGGAAGAATTGATGATGCCCATACAGACAATCCAAATTATGTATATCTAATTGGTTCTGATAAACTTAGTACAGAATTACATCAAGTTTCAGAAGAAATTAACCAAAAATACATCAACTTGGAATTGGATTATACCTTTAATTCCGACAGTGATCCCAATCGGTTTTACTATCGTTCAGATCATTATAATTTCGCTAAAAAAAATATTCCGGTGATTTTTTATTTCAACGGCGTTCACGAAGATTATCACAAGCCGACGGATACGCCGGATAAAATAAATTATGAAATATTGACCAAAAGAACGCAATTAATTTTTGCAACAGCTTGGGAACTGGTCAATCGTGAAAACCGCCCGGCATTGGACTAAAATTTTTCTTTTTTCCGGGCTGAAAATACTGTAAAGACAAAGATTTTATATAATTTTGAATAAAAGCAAAAAACATGGCAAAACTAATTAAAGTTCATCCTGAAAATCCTCATGAACGTGCAATAGATCAGATAGTTGAGATTCTAAAAAACGGTGGTTTAATTATCTATCCATCCGATACCGTTTACGGTTTAGGCTGTGATATCACCAATCAAATGGCTATGGAAAAACTTTGCCGGCTGAAAGGAATCAAACAGGAAAAAGCGCAATTCTCTTTTGTATGTGACGATTTGAGTCATTTAGCTTATTATACCAAACCCATTTCCAATTCTGTTTTCAAATTACTGAAACGTTCCCTGCCCGGGCCGTTTACTTTCATTTTGGAAGCTTCCAACAATTTGCCCAACACCTACAGAAACCGAAAAACGGTTGGAATCCGCGTTCCGGATCATCTCGTTCCCAGAATGATTGTGGAAAAATTAGGCAATCCAATCGCCTCTACTTCTATCAAAGATGATGATGAAATCATCGAATATACCACTGATCCTGAATTAATTATTGAGAAATTTGACAATCTTGTCGATGCAGTGATTGACAGTGGATATGGAGGAAATATCGCTTCAACAATTGTTGATGTTTCCGCAGAAGAAGTATTGGTATTGCGGGAAGGAAAGGGAGATATTTATTCATTTTTGTGAAAGTTTGAAGAATGAAGATATTGCTTTCGCCAGCAAAATTGATGTCAATGGAAAGCTCGGGAAAATGGGTGAAAACTGGAAAACCTAAATTTCTTGACCAATCCGAAATTTTAATGTATAAGTTGAAGACATTAAAAACCAAGGATTTAGAGAAATTAATGTCCATTTCACCTTCCTTAGCAGAAATCAATAAAATCAGAAATGAAGTCTGGCATACAAAACCAAAATCCAAAGAAAGTCTGCAAGCCATATTGGCCTTTCAAGGCGAAGCTTACCGCGGATTAAGCGCTGAACAATTGGATGAAAATGCACAGGAATACCTGAATGAAAACCTGTTCATCCTTTCCGGATTATACGGCATCCTCAGTCCGAAAGACCGAATTATGCCCTATCGCTTGGAAATGGGTTCAAAATTCGCTGTTGAAAATCATAAGAATCTGTATGAATTCTGGAAAGAAGATTTGACTCGATTTGTGAATTCCAAACTCAAAAAAAATGAGATTTTATTGAATCTGGCCAGCGATGAATACGCAAAAGCCATCGATGACAAAAAACTGAAATCTCCGAAAATCAATGTGAAATTTCTGGATTTTAAAAATGGTCAACTCAAACCCATCATGGCTTATTTCAAAAACGCAAGGGGCGCGATGACAAAGTATTGCGCGAAAAATAATATTACGGATTTAGAGGGAATCAAACATTTCAATGAAGGCCATTATGCTTTTGATGAGAAATTATCATCAGAAAAAGAATTGGTTTTTGTCCGGTAAAATTATTTTCAGCTGCCCATGTACGGAATAAATCCATAGCAATGCAACTCCAGGATTTTACTTTTACATATTCCGGCTTTTCCTCAACTACCACATCAATCCAATCGGAAGAATTTCAAGTGTCTTGCACTGTAGAACAATCACTTACAACTTCATAGTCGATTATTTATGTAACAAAATCATTGTTTTAATTTGCGAGAAAAATCCATTTTTCCAATTCAAATATTTTCAATTTTTATAAATTCAAAAATCTTTTACTATCTTTGAAAGGCAACCTGAAAATTTAACTATTATGTCTGAAAACACCCATGACAAAAAGGTTTTCAGTCTGCTGGAAGTCATGCAGAGCATACAGAGAACACTTTCCGGACGATATGGCAGCACTTTCTGGGTTCAAGCCGAAATGAACAAACTCAATCATTATGGTCGTACCGGACATTGCTATCCAGATTTGGTGGAAAAAAAAGACGGAAACATCATTGCACAAATCCGCGCATATTTATGGCGAAAAGATTATGAACGTGTCAACAACGCATTCCTGAAATTGCTAAATGAACCACTCAAAGACGGCATCAAAATTCTGTTTCAAGCCAAAATCAGTTTTGATCCGGTACATGGATTGTCGCTTTGGATTCAGGACATTGATCCGAGCTATACTATGGGAGATTTGGAAAAAGAAAAAAAGGAAACCATTCAGAAATTAAAAGAGGAAGGAATTTTTCACCAAAATAAATCACTGAAACTTCCTTTGCTCCCCCAAAGAATCGCCGTGATTTCTGTTGAAACCAGCAAGGGCTACGCAGATTTCTTGAAAATGATTCAAAACAATTCCTGGGGTTATGCTTTTTTTCATTTGCTTTTTCCTTCACTTTTGCAAGGCGACAATGCTTCACAGCAGATTATCCGACAGCTGAATTTTATTCGAAAATACCAACATCATTTTGATGCGGTTGCCATCATTCGCGGCGGCGGTGGAGAAGTAGGATTGAGTTGTTATAATGATTACAGTTTGGCAAGAGAAATCGCACTCTTTCCTTTGCCGGTTTTAACCGGAATCGGGCATTCTACCAATGAAACTGTAGCTGAACTCGTTGCACACGTCAATACGATTACCCCTACTCAATTGGGGGAATTTCTGATTCAGAAATTTCACGATTTTGCCATTCCGGTTCAGAATGCAGGGGATAAAATCACGCAAAAATCAATGCAATTGATAGATGAAGAAAAATACAAACTGAATATACAGATTCGCTTATTCGGAAATCTGGTACAAAGCGCTTTAACGAAAAATCTAAACTTGGTCAACCGCGCCTTGCTCGAAATTCAAAAAGACGCGGTTGCCATGCTCAAAGAAAATAACACCCAAATCGGACACCTGAGAAATACAGTGGAAATTCTGAAACCAAAAAACGTTCTGAAACGCGGTTACAGCATCACCACGCTAAACGGGAAATCCGTGACAGACACCAAACAAATCAAAAAAGGAGACAATTTGGAAACCTTGATTTACAATGGAAAAATAATCAGTACAGTCGAATCCGTCAATAAAACCAATCAATCATGAAAGAAAAAATCTCATACACCAAAGCTTTTGAAGAATTACAGGAAATTGTAGGACAAATTGAAACCGGGCAAATTTCAGTAGATGAATTGGCTGAAAAAGTCAAACATGCAGCCGGATTAATCAAAATCTGCAAAAACAAACTCACCACCACCGAAGAGGATATTCAAAAAATCCTCAAGGAAATGGAAGGAGATCACAACGAATAACGTACTAATTTCAAATGATTTCAGAAGTTTGGAATAAGTTTGGCTTTGGTTTAATTTCAGAAAACACATCCAATTGAAAAGAAAAACCATTATTTCTTATCTACCTTTTTTGGTTTTGATAGTTGCAGCATCCGGTTATTTTATTTATTCCAAATTCCTTTCAAAACCAGCTGTAAACGTTCGGACTGAAATCATCACACAGCCACCAAAAGGTGAATTCCAAGCTAAAATCGTTCGCATCATCGATGGGGATACGGTGGAAGCACTTTTTGAGAAGCAAACATTGAAAATCCGGCTTGCGTATATTGACTGTCCCGAGAAAAGAGGACGGCAACCTTTCGGAAACAGTGCAAGAAAAGCGGTTTCAGAATTGTGTTTCGGCCAAAACATCACCGTGGAATGGAGCGGTGAGAAAGACCGCTACGGCAGATATATCGCAGTTTTGTGGAATGAAAAAGGAAAAAACGTAAACAAGGAAATGGTCAAACGCGGCATGGCATGGCATTTCAAAAAATATTCAAATGACAACAGCTATGATTTACTGGAAAGGTTAGCCCGCAAAAATAAAACCGGACTTTGGGCGGATCCCAATCCCATCCCACCTTGGGAATGGAGAAAACCGAAATCCTCGGTAAATCCCTGAAATACGATGCTTTATCTGAAAGGATTTACATCCATGTTCGCATCAGACATATTCAGAATTGAATCCACCACATAAACCGTATTCCCGCGCCATGGCAAGACACCGTGATATTCTTTGTAATGCAAATCAAAATATTTTCCACCGTTTTCAGAAAGCTGCTTGAATACTTTTTCATCTTCAATTGAAAACTCAAATTCATAGCTGGTCAGACTACCGGTGGCTTTATTGCCGCCAAATCCCTGCTGAATGATTTTTCCTTCAAAAGTTTTGAAAACATTGCCTTTTTTAACCGCAAAATTTAGATAACCTGATTTCACGCCTTCGCCGAATACAAAATAATATTTGTACCAAACAATTCCACCTAAAATGAGTAGAACCAGCAAACCAATCAGCCAGACCGTCTTTTTCATAACAAATTTAGTTTCGTGTTAATTTCTTTAAATCACGAATTTACAACAATTCGGAATGGCGGCGCATTTTATTTATTCAAAATCTTATCGATGGTTTTCTGTGTCAGCGGATGATAATTCGGCCGGGCAATGGCATAAATTTCTTTTGCCATCTCTTTGCCTTCGGCTGTTTTCATCATTTCCGAATAAAGTGGCTCCAGAAACTTCTGCCTTCCAGTGACATACAAAAAATCCTTCATCGCTTCAAAAGCCGGCGTATATTGATTTCTGAGTGAGATCAGAAACCAGATATCGGCGATTTCACTGTTTCCGGTATGGGTGAAATCAAAATGCTCATCCAAATCCGCCATTTGCTCCTTGCTAAGTTTTTCAGGAAGCAGAGAGAGAAAATGCAGCCATTCATACGTACTCCAGTCATTTGTATTCAATTGAGAAGCAGAAGAATGTTCGAGATATGCTGTGGTTTGTTCCTCCACCTTTTCAAATCTGGGATTTTTCAATTCGGGGTAATTTTCCGGAATTCCGGGTTTGAAAATCCAAGTTTCAGCGTCAATTGTATTTTTCCATTTTTCATCTTCATCCAAAAGATTTTCATTCAAATATTTCAAAAACCGATGGGTATCCATCGATTGGAATGAATGGTTGTCAAAATAACTTTTTACAAATCCGTCCCATCTTTCGCGCCCAACTGTTTGTTCGATTTTCAGCAGGAAAGCAGCTCCTTTTTCATAAGGAATAATGTTGAACCCATCGTCCGGATCCCTGTCTTTGAGCTGAATATACAGGGCGGTATCCGGATTGTCATGTCCCATTTTGTCAATCAGTTTTTTCAACTCCGTTTTGGCTAAACTCCAAAGCATGGCCGCATAATCACTATCATATTGCGCTTCTGTAATTCTTCTTTCAAAATAAACCGTAAATCCTTCATTGAGCCAGAAATCATTCCAGGTTGCATTGGTCACCAAGTTTCCGCTCCAGCTGTGTGCCAGTTCATGGGCAACAAGATTGGCCAATGATTTATCACCTGCCAAAATGGTCGGCGTTGCAAAAGTTAATCTGGGGTTTTCCATCCCGCCAATCGGAAATCCCGAAGGCAAAACCAGCACATCATATCTATCCCAACGATATGCACCATAAAGTGATTCAGCCAACTGAATCATTTTACCCGTACCCTCTAATTCAAACCGCGCTTTTTCAAGAATCGCAGGTTCTGAATAAATTCCGGTTCGTTCATCAATAGACTGAAATTCAATATCTCCCACCGCCAAAGCAATTAAATATGCCGGAATTTTCTGCTCCATTTTGAAATGGTATTTACCTTCCTTATTTTTCTTTTGCGGATTCTCTGCGCTCATCAATGCCATCAAACCCTGTGGTACAACTACCGTGGCTTCATAAGTAAATCGCCATCCGGGACTGTCGGGACATGGAATCCAACTTCGGGTATAAATCGATTGTCCCTGCGTATATATATAAGGTGATTCTTTCCCAAAAGTCTGTTCGGGTTCCAACCACTGCAAAGCCGTGGAATTTTCCAAAGTATAATAGAAAATAGCCAATTTCCGGGTATCAGGTTTCAATTGAATTTTGAGGGTACTGCCAAGTATCGGGTCTGCTTCTTCCTGCGTAAACCAAGCTTTGTATCCATCCTGATAATGAACTGCAACTATTTTCAAACCTTGTGTATCAAAATAGGCGAATTCCACATCCGGATCCGGTGTGATATACCATGTAACCACGCCTTTGATGTGTTTCTTCTCGAAATCAACCATGATATTGAGTTTCATGTGATTGGCGCGTATTTCTTCGGGATTGGAGCCGGAATGCCAGTCTTTAATCGTTTCTTTTTGTTTTGCAGTCATCATCATTGTGTGTTTTATTTAAATCAGCATTTTGAAAAACAAAATTAAGATTTGCTTTCGTGCTGAGCAATTAATCAAATCTAAAAAAATAAATTTTCTATGGCGTAGAAATTGAAAGCTGAATTGTTTTTCCGTTTTGGAAATGATGTCCTTTCAATCCGAATTCAAAAAGATACATGGCCATTTCTTCCGCCGTCAATGGTGCTTGATATCCTGGAAAAGCTTCCTCCAACATTTCCGTTTGAACCGCTCCCAACGCTACACAATTGATGCGGGGCTGATTTTCATCAAACTCCTCTGCCAACAATTCTGTCAACGTAATGACTCCAGCTTTCGATGAAGAATATGCAGCGAGTCCGGGAAATTTCACAGAACCTTGAACTGCCCCCATCGTCGTGATATTGACGATGTGGGAATCATTGTTCATTTTGGGTAATAAAGCCTGAGTCATGCCGAAAGGTGCTTTATAATTTACTGAAATTGAATAATTAATATCTTTTTCTGTAATTTCCGCAAAAGGTTTATTGACCAAAAATCCAGCATTGTTGTACAAAACGTCTATCGTTTTCCAGTCTTCAATGGAAGGCAGGATTCTTTCAAATTGGGAAAAATCAGCCAAATCTAACTTCAGATATCGGTATTCCGAATGATTTTCAAATACTTTCAATGCTTTTAATTTCAATTCATTCCGTGAAACCGCCAATACATTGTTGCCGTTTTCTAAATGTTTTTTAGCCAGTTCCCAACCGATTCCACGGCTTGCTCCGGTAATTACTATATTTTTTCCTGATTTCAATTTTAATGAATTATTGGGTTGAGAGACAAATTTAAAAATATTAAAGCGTTTGAACTTTCTTCAAACTTCGATTTTTCATTACAAATTCCTTACAAAATATGCATAAAAACGGCCAAAAAATGAAAGAAGCTGCCCCCCATCACGAACACATGCCAAATGGCGTGGTTGAATGGAATTTTACGGTTGCTATAAAAAAAAACGCCTCCCGTATAAGCAAGTCCACCCAAGCCGATGTAAATCAAAGCCGAGAGCGATAAAGTTTCCACAATCGGTTTGATGGCGATGATTGCCAACCAGCCCATCAGTAAATAAATAAAAAGTGAAATTTTTTCTTTTTTCCAATAGGGAGAAAGTTTGAATACAAAACCTATGAATGCCAAAACCCAAATCGCTGAAAAAACCACCCATCCCCATATACCTTTAATTCCCAAAAGCATAACAGGCGTATAAGTTCCTGCAATCAGCAGATATATACAAAGGTGATCGATTCTTCGAAGCAGGATTTTCTTTCTTTTATCGGAAGTATAATGATAAAGCGAGGAAGCCGTGTAAAGCATCACCAGACTCAGGCCGAAGACCGTCACACAGAAAATCTCAAATGCAGAACCGTTTTGAGCCGCATTATCAATCATCAGCATCAAACCAATGACCGACATTATTGCACCTACGCCGTGCGTCAGCACATTCCAGAATTCTTCATTTCTGATATTTATTTTCTCAGATATCGTCAAAATTAACTTTAATTTTTTTACTCTTTGGTTTTGAACAGCAGGCAACGATAATTCCGTCTTCGACCTCATCATCGGACAAAACAAAATTTTCTCCCATCACCACTTCACCTTCTTCCAATCGGCACATACAACTGCTGCAAATTCCACCTTTGCAGGAATGCGGGGCATCAATTCCGGCATCAAGCATGGCATCCACTAAATTTTTTTTGCCATCCCATTCCATGGAAAAACTTTCACCGTCCAGTTCAATTTCTACTTCCGTAAGCTGAACTGCTGATTCCGTGATTTCAGGCTGTGTATTTTGTTGATTGGGAGCGGTAAATAGCTCAAAATGAATTTTATCCTTTGATATTCCGGCTTTCAAAAATTCATCGGTAATTTCTTTCACCATGCCGTTAGGACCACAAACCACTACTTCATCCACTACTTTCAAATCCACAATTTCATTCAGGATAAATTCTAATTTCTCAGGATTCAATCTGCCTTCAAAAGAAGCTTTTTCCGCCTTGTGACGGGTATAAAAAAAGTAGGGATGAAAATTTTTGGGATAATCAATTTTCAATTCATCTATATCTTTTCTGAACATCACATCCTCAGGAGTGCGATTGCCGTAAAAAAGATAAAAATCAACGTTTTTTTCAGTTTGTAATGTATATTTCAAAATGCTGAGAATCGGTGTAATTCCACTTCCGGCTGCAAAAGCCAAAACCGATCTTTGCACATCCGGGCGGCTTTGAATTCCAAATCGTCCGTTGGGCGAAGAAACCTTGATTGTACTTCCCTTTTCAATCCGGGTATTCAGATAATTGGAAACCAAACCATTGTCAACGGTTTTGATGCCAATCGACCAACGACCTTCCAAAGGACTGGAACACAATGAGTAATCCCTTCTTCTTCCGTCTAAATTCAGTGTTATATATTGCCCGGGTTTGAATTTAAAATCGGGTTTTAATTCATTCGGTACTTCAAAATCAATTTCAACAGCATCAGATGTTAACCTGTTTAAGGATTTAACTTTTAAATCGTGAAAAATCATTTTTTAAAAATTTATGCAAATTTACTGATAATAAAGTTTCTAAACATTGATTTATGTTAAGTAGGAATACAATTGTCTTGCATTGGTTTTTCCTCTGTTCGGTTATCATCCATGAAAGATGATAAAATTCATTGTAATAATTTGTGGAAATTAATTATAAAAAGGATATATTTGTCTTCTATTATTTGAGCATTAAAATTCTAAGCTTATGGATTTACAGAAATATCCCGCTGAACCCTTTCGTATCAAGGCAGTGGAACCGGTCAGAATGATCTCGAAAGAAGAACGCAAAAAAGTAATCCAAGCTGCCGGATACAACACATTTCTGATTCATTCCGAAGATGTTTATATCGACTTGTTGACAGACAGTGGCACCAATGCAATGAGTGACCGACAATGGGCCGGAATGATGATGGGAGACGAGGCTTATGCAGGAAGTAAAAACTTTCATCATCTTGAGAATGTAGTTAGAGATTTATTTGGATTCAAACATTTGGTGCCGACACATCAAGGACGCGGAGCGGAAAATTTGCTTTCACAGATTGCGATTCGTCCCGGACAATATGTTCCCGGCAATATGTATTTTACCACAACTCGCTATCATCAGGAAAGAAACGGTGGTATTTTTTATGACATCATCCGAGATGAAGCCCATGACGCTTCATTGAATATTCCTTTCAAAGGAGATATTGATTTAGGAAAATTAGAAAAACTAATCGATGAGCAAGGTGCTGAAAACATCGCATACGTTTGTTTGGCCGTAACCGTAAATCTGGCTGGCGGACAACCGGTTTCCATGCGCAACATGAAGGCGGTGCGGGAACTGACCCAATCGCACGGCATCAAAGTTTTTTATGACGCCACACGTTGTATTGAAAATGCATATTTCATCAAAGAACAAGAAGCGGGTTATGAAGATAAAACCATCAAAGAAATCGTTCAAGAAATGTTCAGTTACGCCGATGGCTGCACGATGAGCGGCAAAAAAGACGGCATTGTCAATATCGGCGGTTTTCTTTGTATGAACGACGATGAATTGTTTTTGGATGCCAAGGAGTTAGTGGTGGTTTATGAAGGGATGCCTTCTTACGGCGGAATGACCGGACGAGATATGGAAGCTCTCGCCATCGGGCTGGAAGAATCCGTACAATTTGAATACATCGAACACCGGGTAAAACAAGTTCGTTATTTAGCCGATAGACTGACAGATGCTGGTGTACCCATTATTGAACCCGCTGGCGGACACGCTGTGTTTTTGGATGCAAAAAGATTTTGTCCGCATCTGACACAAGAAGAGTTTCCTGCGCAGGCTTTAGCTGCCACACTTTATGTAGAAAGCGGGGTGCGAAGCATGGAAAGAGGAATCATCTCAGCGGGAAGGGATATCAAAACCGGAGAAAATCATAAACCTAAATTGGAAACTGTGCGCTTAACGATTCCAAGAAGAGTTTATACTTATCGACATATGGATGTGGTGGCCGATGCCGTGATTCGGCTGTACCGCAACAGGGAACAAATAAACGGACTCAAGTTCGTTTACGAACCCAAAAGATTGAGATTTTTCACGGCAAGATTTGAAGAGTTGGTTAAAAAGTCCATTCCTAAAGAATTACATCCTGCGGAAACGCTGGAACATATGGATTCTTAATACACAGACTTTTTATAGTTTCGTTTTTTTTCACACCTCACAGATTTTTATAATATGTGAGGTGTGTTTTTTATTCCGGTTCTATTTTGCGAAATGCATGGTTTTTACGTTGACAAATTCATGAATTCCGTCAATGGAAAGTTCACGACCGAAACCAGAATTTTTAACCCCGCCAAAAGGAAGCCTCGGATCAGAACGAACAAGTTGATTGAAAAACACAGCACCTTCTTCAAATTTGTATGCATGTTTGGCCGCTTCATCTACATTTTTTGTGAAAATTGAAACCCCCAGACCAAAATTAGAATCATTGCTGAGCCGGATGGCTTCTTCCATCGTTTTAAATTTCATAAAAACGGCCAGCGGACCAAAAGTTTCTTCTTTGAAAACTCGCATTTCAGGCGTTACATCGACCATCACCGATGGTTCGTAATAGGCTCCGTTTCGCTTTCCGCCGGTCATCAATTTGGCACCCATTTTCAAAGATGCATTGACTTGTTTTTCCAAATCTTCCGCCAAATCCGCTCTCGCCAAAGGACCTATGTCTGTTGAAGGATCAAAGGGATCACCCATTTTCAGTGCTTTAACTTTTTGGGTGAATTTTTCAAGAAATTCATCATAAATATTTTCCTGTACCAAAAATCTTTTGGCGGCAATGCAACTTTGTCCTGCATTTCGGAAACGTGCATTCATGGCTTTTTCCAAAGTATCTTCCAAATCGGCATCGTCCAGCACGATAAAGGCATTGCTGCCGCCTAATTCCAAAACAGATTTTTTAATCACTTTTCCGGCAGCGGAAGCAACCGAAGATCCGGCTTTCTCACTACCAGTCAGGGAAACCGCTTTGATAAAAGGATGCTGAATCAAAGTTTCCACGTGTTTGCTTTCAAGCGAAAGGTTCTGATAAATGCCCGGTTCAAATCCGGCTTCAAGAAAAATCTTTTCCAATGCCCAAGCAGATTCCGGCACATTGCTCGCGTGCTTGACAACCACGGTATTTCCGGCTAAAATTGTAGGAACAGCAAATCGAAATACCTGCCAAAACGGGAAATTCCAAGGCATTACTCCAAGAATTACCCCCAACGGTTCATAGCGAATGACAGCATCATAATTTTCAAATGAATAATTGCGATCTTTTAGAAATTCATCGCAATGATCAGCATAATAATCACAACTCAAAGCGGATTTTTCAATTTCAGCAATGGATTCTTTCATGGGTTTCCCCATTTCACCAGAGATGATTTTTGCGAATTGTGCTTTATTTTCTAACAAGATTTTTCCTACTTTTCTGATTTTATCTTTTGGCCTGTTCTGAAAACGGCTTTTGTTTTTTTGAAATACTTTTTCAGCCAGCTCCACTTTCTGAATGGCTGCTTCCGTTGTGATATATTGATTTGTCATAATCTGTTGAATATTTGGGAATGTTTCATAAAATCAAAACGATAGCCGGTAGTTCCGGAAAACCATCATTTTTTAAAAATAGAATTTACAAACTTACAAATCCCCAAAATAGCCTGCAATTGGATTGGAAAATAAATTTTCAAGGGAAAGGATTTCAAAATTTGCTTGCTCAAAAAAATATCTTTTAAATTTGAAACTTTAAATTTCATTTTCATGAAAATCATCTGCATCGCCAGAAATTATACTGAACACGCTAAAGAGCTGAATAACAGCATTCCCCAAAACCCTGTTTTTTTCATCAAACCGGATACGGCACTTCTGCAAAAAGGCCGGGATTTTTATCTTCCGGAATTCAGCAATGACATTCATTATGAAGTAGAAATCGTGCTAAAGATTTCAAAACCCGGCAAATACATTCAATCTGAATTTGCCGGAAATTATTTCGAACAAATTTCTTTGGGCATCGATTTCACTGCACGGGATTTACAGGCTGAACTAAAAAGTAAAGGTTATCCATGGGAAATCTCCAAAGCCTTTGATGGTGCCGCTTTGTGTGGAGCATTTTTAGATAAAAATGATTTTGATTTGACGAATTTGAATTTCACGCTCGAAAAAAATGATGAAATCGTACAACAAGGCAATACCGGGTGGATGATACATGATTTTTCAAAAATTATTTCGGAGGCATCCAAATATTTCACCTTGAAAACCGGAGACCTGATTATGACCGGGACACCGAAAGGTGTGGGGAAAATCATTTCGGGAGACAGACTGACTGGAAAAATTGAAGGAAAAAAAATATTTGAAATTTCAGTAAAATAGTTTTATATTTATAGACAAATCAAAACAATTCCGCCATGACCCAAAGAATTCTTGTCCCAATTGATTTATCCGATTTCAGCCAGAAAGTGATTTCCATCGCCATCGCACAAGCCAAATTGATTCCAAACAGCGAAATCCATTTGGTACACGTGACCACGCTTGACATTGGGATTATCGTAAGCGAAACCGGATTCAGCTATATCCCTGAATTGGAAGAAACAGCCATGCGCGAAGAAGCTGAACAGTTGAATAACCTAAAAGAAATGGTGGAAAAGGAAAATATACCTTGCCACATTATAACCAAACAAGGCATTCCTTCGGATCTCATCATCGAAACCGCCGAAGAAATCAATGCGGATTTGATTTGCATCGGTTCTTTGGGACACAATGCGCTTTACAAAATGTTCATCGGCAGTGTGGCCAGCGAGGTTATCAAAAAATCACACGTGCCTTTGTTGGTGGTTCCCAAAGGAAAATAACCCCAAATCTCCGAATTTTCAAAGAAGAACGCCAGCCTTAATTTATGTGGAAACCATTTTTTTAAACGCTGTAAATGGTCTAAATTTGCGTTCAAATTCTCATAAGAGACAAATTAATGGACAAATTCTCATTTTTAAATGCCGTACACACCGAATTCATTGGTGAAATGTACGAGCAATATTTAAAATACCCTGACAGTATAGAGCCGAGTTGGAGAGCGTTTTTTCAAGGTTTTGATTTTGCAAACACAGGTTACAACGGTCATTCTTTGATAGAAAACACGGAAAATGAAGCAATCGGTTTATCTCAAGAAATCATCAATGACATTCCCGAAAAAATTCAGAAGGAATTTAAAGTCATCAATCTCATTGACGGTTATCGTCGCAGAGGTCATCTTTTCACCAAAACCAATCCGGTTAGAGAAAGAAGGCACCACTATCCTACCCTGGATCTATCGAATTTCGGATTGAGTGAAAGCGACTTGGATGAAACCTTTTCATCGGGCGATATCATCGGTATCGGAAGATCCAATACCCTGCGTACAATCATCGAAAAATTAGAACAGATATATTGTGATGCGATTGGTGTGGAATATATGCACATAGAAGCACCTGAGAAAATTGAATGGATTCAGAACTGGATCAATCATAATCTCAATCATCCTCAGTTTAACGCAGCACAAAAAGAAAGAATTTTCGAAAAACTCAATGAAGCTTCTTCATTTGAAGGATTCCTGAATACCAAATTTGTCGGGCAAAAAAGATTTTCATTGGAAGGCAATGAAACCTTGATTCCGGCACTTGATTTCATGACTGATTTTGCTGCCAATTTAGGTGTAGAGGAAATCATCATCGGGATGGCACACCGAGGAAGGTTGAACGTTTTGGGGAATTATCTAAAAAAACCTTACTCCAAAATTTTCAGTGAATTCGAAGGCAAAGAATTTGAGGGTGATATCTATGCCGGCGATGTGAAATACCATCTCGGATTTTCATCAGCAATTACCACCAAATCCGGAAAAACGGTCAAAGTCAATCTGACGCCAAACCCATCGCATTTGGAAGCTGTGGATGCAGTTACAGAAGGCATCGCCAGAGCCAAAATTGAGAATGAATACAACTGGGATTTCAAAAAAGTACTGCCCATCAGTATTCACGGTGATGCGGCCATTGCCGGACAAGGAATTGTTTATGAAGTCATCCAAATGATGAACTTAGATGGCTACAAAACCGGTGGAACTATCCGCATCGTGGTGAACAATCAAATTGGATTTACCACCAATTATCAAGATGCACGCTCCAGTCTGTATTGTACAGATTTAGCCAAAGTAACTTCTTCACCCGTAATGCACGTCAATGCAGATGACTCCGAATCAGTCGTACACGCTATACGTTTTGCCACTGAATTTAGAATGCACTTCGGACAGGATGTTTTCATCGACTTGCTTGGATTCAGAAAATACGGCCACAATGAAGGAGATGAGCCAAGGTTTACCCAACCTAAACTTTATGATGCCATAGCAAAACATCCGAATCAGAAGGAAATTTATAAGAATGAACTTATTGCCGAAGGGATTGTCAGCAGTGAAACCATTTCAAAAATAGAAAATGATTTCAAAGATTTGTTAGAAAAGAATTTTGAAGAATCGAAAAAAATTCAAAAAAACATTCTAAGTCCTATCCTACCGGATGTTTGGAAAGGATTCAAAACAGCATTGGAAGCCGATATGCTCAAATCTGCGAATACCAAATATCCACTTCAAAAGCTGAAAAAAATCGTGGAAGTAATTACCACTGCCCCAGAAGGCAAAAAAATCATCCGAAAAACACAGCGTTTATTGGATCAACGCCGGAAAATGGCGGATGAAAACAGATTGGACTGGGCCATGGGAGAATTATTAGCTTACGGTTCTTTGTTGGATGAAGGGCATGGAGTAAGGCTTTCGGGTGAAGATGTAGAAAGAGGAACTTTTTCTCACCGACACGCAGTTATCATCACCGAAGATGCAGAAGAAGAAATCATTCTGCTGAATCACATTTCTGACAATCAAGGAAAATTCACAGTATATAACTCCTTGTTGTCTGAATATGGAGTTTGTGGATTTGATTATGGTTATGCGATGGCAATGCCCAATGGCTTGACCCTTTGGGAAGCACAATTCGGAGATTTCTCTAACGGTGCGCAAATCATCATCGACCAATATCTTTCTGCTGCCGAAGACAAATGGAATACCCAAAACGGTTTGGTAATGTTGTTGCCACACGGTTATGAAGGTCAAGGCGCAGAACATTCCTCGGCCAGAATGGAAAGATACCTGCAACTATGTGCCGAAGGCAATATGTTTGCGGTGAATTGCACCACACCGGCTAACTTTTTTCATGTTTTGAGGAGACAAATTAAAACGAATTACAGAAAGCCTTTAATCGTATTTACACCAAAAAGTTTGCTTCGACATCCGATGGCGGTTTCCACAATGGATGATTTGGCAAAGGGCAAGTTTCAGACAATTATTGATGACCCGGACGCAAAAGCATCACAAGTCGATAAAATCGTTTTCTGTCAGGGCAAAATTTATTATGACCTACTAAAGAAAAAAGTAGAACTAAAGGCTAAAAATGTCGCCATCATCCGCATGGAACAGCTTTATCCTTTGGACAAAGATAAAATCAATCAAATCCTGAAAAAATACAACAAAAGTAAAAGATTGATTTGGGCACAAGAAGAACCTGAAAACATGGGTGCTTGGAGTCATTTATTGTTGAGATTAAGAGAAATTGAATTTGAATTAATTTCTCCACCGGAAAGTGCCGCTCCCGCATCCGGTTCACATTTATCTTTTGAAATAAATTACAATGGAGTGATAAATAAAGTTTTTGAATAATTTTGTAACAAAATACTAAACAAATTATGGTATTAGAAATGAGAGTTCCCTCACCGGGAGAATCCATCACGGAAGTGGAAATTGCGACCTGGCTAGTAAAAGACGGGGACTATGTAGAAAAAGATCAGGCGATAGCAGAAGTCGATTCCGACAAAGCCACGCTTGAACTACCGGCTGAAGAAAGCGGTAAAATCAGATTCAAAGCCAAAGAAGGCGATACTGTGAAAGTTGGAGATGTCGTTTGTCTCATCGATACTTCCGTTAAAAAACCGGAAGGAAAATCAGACAATCAGGCTGAAAATAAAACAGAAGTCACGCCAAAAGCCGAAGTGGCAAAACCGGCAGAAAACACACCTGCACCAACTTCAAACAATGCTACTTACGCAACTGGAACGCCTTCTCCGGCAGCTAAAAAGATATTGGATGAAAAAGGAATCTCTCCCGTTTCCGTAACAGGAACCGGAAAAGACGGCAGAATCACCAAAGATGACGCCAATCGCGCGCAAGCCACATCCATGGGTTCTCCGACAGGAGGAAACAGAGGAATGGAACGAACTAAACTTTCTATGCTTCGTAGAAAAGTAGCTGAAAGATTGGTTGCCGCAAAAAATGAAACTGCGATGCTGACCACTTTCAATGAAGTTGATATGTCGCCAATTTTCCAATTGAGAAATGAATTTAAAGAAGAATTTAAAGCCAAACACGGTGTCAGCCTTGGCTTTATGTCATTTTTCACCAAAGCAGTGGTCAGAGCCTTACAACTTTTCCCGGATGTAAATTCCATGATTGATGGTGATTACAAGATTTCTTATGACTTTTGTGATATTTCCATTGCTGTATCAGGACCGAAAGGACTGATGGTACCGGTGATCAGAAATGCCGAAATGCTTTCATTCAGAGGCATTGAAACCGAAATCAAAAATCTCGCAACCCGAGTTCGCGATGGGATCATTACCGTTGACGAGATGACAGGAGGTACTTTCACCATCACCAACGGTGGTGTTTTCGGCAGCATGCTGAGTACACCCATCATTAATCCACCGCAATCGGCCATCCTCGGGATGCACAACATCATTGAGCGCCCGGTAGCCGTCAACGGAAAAGTGGAAATTCACCCGATGATGTATGTGGCTTTATCTTATGACCACAGAATCATCGACGGTCGCGAATCTGTCGGGTTCCTTGTTGCGGTCAAAGAAGGATTGGAAGATCCCTTGAACTTACTGATGGAAGGAAATTCCAAAAAAGCATTGGAACTTTAATTATCAAAAATAAAATTTAAAAAGGAGATTCTTTTCGGTCTCCTTTTTTTATACTATTAAAAAAAACAAATAAATTTGTCTCATGCGCAACGACAGGCCCATTGGTGTATTTGATTCAGGTGTAGGCGGTTTGACTGTTGCCAAAGAAATCAAACGCCTGCTGCCCCACGAAAGCATCATTTATTTTGGAGACACCAAGCATCTGCCTTATGGCGATAAATCCAGAGAAACCATCACCAAATATGCGGTAAAAATCACAAAATTTCTGATTAAAAATAAATGCAAAGCCATTGTAGTCGCTTGCAATACAGCCACTTCCAATTCCATAGAAGCCATCCGAGAGGCGGCAGGCAAAACGCCGGTCATCGATGTCATTTATCCCGTTGCGAAAAAAGTGGCTTATGAACTGAATCAAAATATCGGGCTGATTGCCACCAAAGCGACTGTAGAATCCCATGCTTACAAAAATATCATCCGCAAATACAACCGATATATCAAGGTAGCCGAATTGGCAACTCCATTGCTCGTTCCTATAATTGAAGAAGGATACAGCAACACGCCGGTCTCGAAAGCCATCATCGAATCTTATATTTCGCATAAGAAATTCAAAGACATCGACACCATCATCTTGGGATGCACCCATTATCCACTGATTCAGAAAGAGATAGAAAATGCATTCCAAAACCGGGTCAAAGTGGTGGATTCTCCGCTGATCGTAGTCAATGAATTAATCAATGAATTGACAAAGCGAAAATTACTTTCGGATGAAAAGCATCCGATTTACAATTTTTATATTTCAGATTTTACGGAAAATTTCACCAAACTTGCCAAGATATTTTTTGGAAAAGCGATAAAAATCGAGCAAAAAGAATTGTAATACAATTTTTTTATATGATAAAAAACAGTAACTTTACGCCGAATTATATGAGAAAAATCAGGCTGTTGAAAAAAATTTAAAATTAATTTCAAATTGTTTTATTGGATTTTAAAAAATAATAAATAATTTTACAGCCATTAACCATTAATTAACTGAAAACAATCGATTTATTAGTTATGAGGAACATATTTACATTCGTATTAATTATTGGCTTAGCAGCCATAATGAACGCACAGGAAAGGGTTTCAGTTAAATTTTCCCCTACTGAATTAGGGCAAGATCAATTAACTCTTACTCAAAACTGGAAGTCCTATATATCAGGGAATTCCTTGATGATTTTCAATGGAAACATCAGAAACGCTTCCAACATCAATTCCAAAAGATTATTCCTGAATTTATATTTGGTACTTAAACCGGCCGATATCGCTTCAGGAAGTTTCCAAGGATACCACGTAGCGCAGGTGCCTTTCGATAGGGTTCCTTCCAACTCTACACTTAGCCAAGTAGATGTTAGAGGTGCCATCACCGACATTCCACCGGAAGGAGATTATGAATCCATTTTGGTGTTGACCGATAGAGGTGGAAGTATCTATGATGTGAAAAAAGTAGAATATAGCTCCATTGAGTCAAGAGCAGGAAAATTAGCTGTTCACTATGACCCGATTCCTGAAGTAGAACCTGTAGCGACCAGACCACCGGCTCACGTTAAACAATCCATGGATTTGCAAGAAGATACTTCTATTCAAATTCAAAAAGAATGGAAAATTGAAATTGACTTTAAAGACTGGATGGTTAACATGGTAGGTGGTGATATTGCCAACATGTCCAACGAAGATCTTAAAAATGTAAAAATCGATTTGTTTTTAACAAAAGACGACCAATCTGTAATTCTATCTGATTTTCAGGGCATTAGAATCGCATCAGCAGTTTTGGGTACAGTTGAGAAAAACAAAAAATACATCGATACAACCATTAAAACCAATTTGGAGCAAGCTCCTAAAAACGGAACTTATCATATTTTGATGACATTGACTGCCAATGACAGTTCCGGTGCACAAGTGGTAAAAACCAAAAGAGCGTTTGCCGAAACGATTAGTTTCTAAAAATATTTTCGGTTAAACCCAACTAACAAATCGGTAAAACGATTATAAGATTCCAAGCCTTCCTGATTGTTCAACTTCAGGAAGGCTTCGTTCATTAGAGAGAAAGCGTAATCTGCTTTGCTGTCATATTTTTTTGCAATTGTGATTTCATAATCCCGATCTCTTTTCATGCCGGGCGTGTAACGATTCTCCACAAAATCTTTCACAAATTCCGGTTCATACCATAGAATTCTATTCAACACATTTCGCATTGCTTGAAAATTCGCAATGTATTGAAGTTCCGGATTATCTGAATAAATTCCCATCATGAAACCAACAAAATTTGCTTCTCCTTCGTTCGAGAATCCCAAACGATGGGATGCTTCATGCAATTTTGTAAACAGTTGTCTGGAATCCGGCATCTTTGCATTGTACTGAGATTCGCCACTGAAAGGATTGTAATATCCCAAAACGCCTAAATAACTGAACATCGTGCTGAAGAGTGATTTCTTAATCATCACCTGATTGGACTCAATAATTTTAATTTCAGGATGATTTTTCAGGATTAACACCGATGATTTTATCATTTCATCATTCAACTGATTTTCGGTCAATGTATATTTGAATACGCCGTTTTCGTCTTCAGTAATAAGGCTTCTGTAAATCGCTGCCCTCAGAAAATAAAATTCAGAAAGTGATTTTAATTCATCCAAAGTCATCGGCTCTTCAATTATCAGCGTATCTTTCAATGGCTTTCGGTAATTAAACATCCCCCAAAGCAAATTGAACAACAAATAAAAAAGCGTCAAGGAATAGATAAAGTACGCAAGGTATTTACGAAACTTCATATAATCTTTTCGTAAAACCGACCTGATTAGATAAAACAACACAGCGATGATTGCGATGAACAAAACCGTATAAAATATATCACCTATTGAAAAAGGAAATTGTGAACTGACAAAATATTGTACATTTGAAAAAAATTGGTTGACGGCCGGAAAATGATCGTCAGAAAATGCGGTAAAACCGCCCACTGCTTTTATTACCAGCCAGGTCATGAGGAAAACCACAACCGATTTCGTAAGTGAGTTATTAATAAAGTTGAACATTAGTTTGCAAAACTAAAGATTTATCCATTAAGATAATTCTTAATCTGTTCAGCAAACAATTTTTTGGATGAAAAACTATATTCGTATCCGGGAATACGCAGTATTGATTTATCGTATTTTTCTCGTTTATTTCTTTTACTTTATAGCACGTATATTGTTTGCAGTTTTTAATTGGGAACTGTTGGATTTGCACTCAATCAAAGAACTCCTGCGGCTGTGTTATTACGGAATCCAGTTTGACACCACAGCCATTTTATACAGCAATGCTTTGTTTATCCTGCTTTCAATTGCGCCATTTTTCATCAATACCAATAAAAAGTATCAGAAATTTCTGAAAATCATATACTTCGCTTTTAACCTTCCGGCTCTTGCATTGAATTTCATTGATTTGATTTATTATCGTTTTACATTCAACCGAAGTACGATTAATATTTTTGAAAGTATTGAAAATGAGACCAATCTCCCAAGGCTTTTCATCGGATTTCTAAACAACTTCTGGTATGTTTTTTTGCTGTTTTTCATCTTCGCCTTTGTCTGTATTTTCCTTTATTCCAAAGTGAAAGTCAAAAAGAAAAAATACAGTGAATATAAAATCGGTTACATTGCAAGTTCTCTTGTTGGGATTTTGATTATCGGTGTATTGACCGTCGGCGGAATCCGCGGAGATTTCAAAAAAAGTACGCGACCGATTAATATGGTGGATGCCGGACGGCATGTCAAACAATTTGTACATGCCAATGTGGTACTCAACACCCCATTCTGCATAATCAGAACCATTGGGAAAACGTCTTTCAGAAAAGAGTATTTCATGTATGACAGCGAAGCGGAAGCCATGGCTGCGCCTATCAAACAATACAACCGAAATGAACCGGATAATCCCAATATCGTTATCTTTATTTTGGAAAGTTATTCCAGAGAGTATATTGGGGCTTTCAATAAAGACAAAGGAATTGAAGGATATGTCAGCTATACGCCCTTCCTTGATTCCTTATCTGAAAAAAGCATGATTTTCACCAATGCTTTTGCAAACGGATATAAATCGATTCATGGGATGTCCTCTGTTTTGGCCGGGATTCCGTCTTTCAAAGATGCCTTTACCTCCTCCCCTTTTCCGAATCAGGACATACAGTCATTGGTTTCAATTTTGAATGAGGAAGGTTATGATACCTCTTTTTTTCATGGTGCGCCTAACGGTTCCATGGGATTTTTGGGATTTGGAAATATTCTCGGGATTCAGCATTATTATGGTAAAACAGAGTATGACAACGATGAAGATTTTGACGGGGTTTGGGGAATTTGGGATGAACCTTTTCTACAATTTACCAATCGGATGCTCTCTGAGAAGAAGCAACCTTTTATGGCGACTGTTTTCACGATAACGTCACACGAACCCTTTCAGGTACCCAAAGAATTCGAAGGAAAATTTCCGAAAGGCAACGTTCAGATGCATCAGGTAGTGGGCTATACGGATTATGCACTCAAAAAGTTTTTTGAAGCAGCCGCCCGGGAACCTTGGTTTGAAAATACGCTGTTTGTATTGACGGCGGATCATGACAACCAAAGTGATTATAAATTTTATCAAAACGGATTGAACAAACAAGCTGTACCGATTATTTTGTACAAACCCAACAGCAATTTAAAGGGGGTCAGCGACCAATGGGCACAACAAATTGATATTTATCCGACGATTATGGATTTAATTGGTTATCAAAAACCTTTCCGTAGCTGGGGTGTCAGTTTGATGGGTGATCCCGAAAATGAACCTTTTGTGATTAATTATTTAGACAACACATATCGCTATGCTTCAGGGGATTACATCTGCGTTTTTGATGGTAAGAAAGCAGTCGGATTCTTTGACAAAAATGATACTGAGTTAAAAAACAATTTGATTGGACAGAGAAATCCGGAAATGGATGAAATGGAAACAGCCTGCAAAGCTTTTCTTCAGAATTATTTTCAAAGAATAATGGATCAGGAATTAAACGAACCTTCGTCAAATATCGCTAATAAATGAGAAAATATTTTCGTTTTGATGAATATAAAGTAATGCTTTACAGGCTTTTGCTTGTATTTTTGTTTTATACGTTGACACGGTTGCTGTTTGTGTTTTTGAATTGGGAGCAATTACAAATCGATTCGGTAAATCAGTTGATTAAATATTGTTTTTACGGACTGAGATTTGATACTTCCGCCATTCTTTACGTCAATCTTCTTTTTATCTTCTTTTCAATCATTCCGGCATTTGTAAATACCAAAAAATCCTATCAGAAATTTCTCGCTTATATTTTCTTTATTCCCAATTTCATTGCGATAGCCTTTAATTTTATCGATATGATTTATTATCGATTTACATTGAGTAGAAGCACTTCAAACATTCTGGAATCCGTTGAACATGAACAAAATCTCGGCAGACTTCTTGGGAATTTCCTCATCAATTATTGGTATGTTTTTCTACTGTATTTTCTTTGTTTGGGATTGTGGATTTTCCTCTATTCAAGAATGAAAATTGAAACGGAAAAATCTGTTTCAAAAAGGAACTATGTTTGGAGTTCACTTGTTTTTATTTTAATTTCCGGCTGGCTGATAATTGGCGGAATACGAGGTGGTTATGGTGAAAAATCCCGTCCAATCAACATGGTGGACGCAAATAATATGGTCAGCAATTTCATTCATGCCAATATTATTTTGAACACGCCGTTTTGTATTATCCGGACTTTCGGCGTTGACTCTTATCAGAAACTCGATTTTATGCCGGATGAAGAAGCTGAACAACGGGTTTATCCCATCAAACAATACAACCGGAATCCAGCTTCCAAACCCAACATTGTCCTATTGATTTTGGAAAGTTTTTCCCGGGAATACATGGGTGCTTTCAACCAACACCATAAAATCCGGGATTACGAAGGCTTTACGCCGTTTCTGGATTCACTTTCCCAAAACAGCATGATTTTCACAAAAGCATTTTCCAACGGAACCCGTTCTACACATGCCATGTCCGCAATTCTTGCCGGGATTCCATCTTTTTCCAAGGCTTTTACATCTTCTCCATATCCCAACCAAAATATTGAATCTTTGGTTTCTATTCTCAACAGCTTAGGCTATGATACTTCTTTTTTTCATGGAGCCGCCAATGGTTCGATGGGATTTTTGGGTTTTGGAAATATCCTCGGGATGCATCATTATTATGGAATGAATGAGTTCAATAACCCGGAAGAATTCGACGGCGTTTGGGGCATATGGGATGAACCATTTTTACAGTTTACCCATGATGTGATTTCAAAAAAGAAACAACCATTTATGGCTACTGTTTTTACGGTAACTTCACACGAACCTTATAAAGTTCCAAAAAAATACAAGGGAAAATTTCCGAAAGGACAGATTCCAATGCATCAGGTAGTAGGTTATACGGATTTTGCGGTGAAAAGATTTTTTGAATCAGCCCAAAGAGAACCTTGGTTTGAAAACACAATTTTTATTATCACCGGCGATCATGACAATGACACCTATTATCCAGCATATCAATCGGGTATGAATCAACAAACCGCAATACCCATTATTATTTATAAGCCGGACAACAGCCTGAAAGGTGAAAACCACGAATGGGCGCAGCATATTGATATTTATCCAACAATCATGGACATGATTGGTTATCAAAAACCATTTCGCAGCTGGGGCAGAAGTCTGTTTGGTGACCCGAATCAGGAACCTTTTGTGATAAATTATTTGGACAATGTTTATCGCTTCGCTTCCGGAAATTATATCTGTATATTTAACGGAGAAAAAGCTTTGGGCTTTTATGACAAGGATGATTTGCTGTTAAAAAACAATCTGATTGGCAATAGGAACCGCGAAATGGATGAGTTGGAAATTTACTGCAAAGCCTTTCTCCAAAATTATTTCAAAAGAATCATTGACCATGAATTGGGAACACCTGAAAATCATGATTAATTTGATCGGGAAACAAATTCTATATTCCTTTTCAAGCCATCAAATTTCGCTCTTTTTACCGCAGATTTTTTGAAAATATCGCGATAAACCTCTTCAGTGATTTCTTCCCAGTCCTTTTTGGAAAATGCGAGTAATTTCTCATTTGGACGAAATTCTTCATCCTGCGTTGGCAACGCAAAACGATTCCACGGACAGACATCCTGACAAATATCGCAACCAAAAATCCAGTCTTCAAATTTCCCTTGCATTGCCAACGGAAAAGACTTGTCTTTCAATTCAATCGTGAAATAAGTAATGCACTGACTGGCATTGAGCCTGCGATCCGGGAGAATGGCATCGGTGGGACAAGCGTCTATACAACGTGTACAATCCCCACAATGATCTGACTGAAACTCAGCATCATAAGCCAAATCCAAATCAATTATCAACTCTGCCAGAAAATGAAAAGAACCTCGACTTTTGATGAGATTCAAGGTGTTTTTACCAGTCCAACCTATCCCCGATCTACGCGCCCAAGCGTCTTCTAACACCGGTGCGGAATCTGTGAAAACCCTGCCGTTTACCTCCCCGATTTCCTCATTGATGTAATTCATCAGTTCCCGCAATTTGTCCTTGATTACAAAATGATAATCTTTTCCGTATGCATATTTCGCAATTTTATAAGAATCTTGTCTTTGAATTTTTTCAGGATAATAATTGTATGCAAGTGAGACAACGGATTTCGCTCCTTCCACCAACAAAGTCGGATCCAGCCTTTTGTCAAAATTATTCTCCATATACGCTAACTTTCCATGGTAGCCATTTTTGAGATAATTCTCCAAATGCGGGGCTTCTTCTTCGAGGAATTCGGCTTTCGCGATGCCACAGGCCAGAAACCCAAGTTCATGGGCTTTGTCTTTGAGCATTTTACTGAATTTTGACCGATTGTCACGCGAAATATATTCCATATTGCTTCAAATCTGCTTAAAATTAAGAAAAGAAAATGGTTCAGTTTTTTTATATACAGAAAACCTTCATTTAGAGAAATTCAATTTAACTTTTGCTTTCTATATTCTGAAGTTGAATCAGGTTGGAATAGATGCCGTTTTTCTCAATCAATTCATTATGGGTTCCGTATTCCTGAATTTTTCCGCCGTCCATCACCACGATTTTATCTGCGTTGGTAATGGTAGAAAGCCGATGTGCAATTACGATAGAAGTCCTGCTCTTCATCATTTTACTCAATGCGTCCTGAACTAATTTCTCGGATTGCGTGTCCAGTGCGGAAGTGGCTTCGTCCAACACCATTATCGGCGGGTTTTTGTAAACCGCACGGGCGATGCTTAAACGTTGTTTCTGTCCTCCGCTCAACTTTCCACCACCTTCTCCAATGATGTCATTATATTTCTTGGGAAGTTTTTCAATGAATTCGTCGGCATTGGCGACTTTTGCCGCCCTGCTTACTTTTTCGGCGGTTGCTTTCTCATCTCCCAATGAAATATTATTGGAAACCGTGTCATTGAACAAAATACTGTCCTGCGTGACCAAGCCAAAAAGTTTATGATAATCAGCGAGTTTTATGTCCCGAATATCTGTTCCATCCAACAGAATCTGCCCTTCGATTACATCATAAAATCTTGTAATCAGATTGGCTACCGTGGATTTACCACTTCCTGAAGGACCGACCAACGCGACCACTTCACCTTTTTGAATGGTCAGATTAAAATTTTCAATGATATTTTTGTCGGTATAGCCGAAACTCACATTCCTGAATTCGATTTGATTTTTAAATGCTGACAGACTCACTGCATTGGGTTTGTCTTCGATAACCACCTTTGTGTCTAACAAATCAAAAATCCGTTGTGCCGAAACTTCTCCTTTCTGAATATCAGAAAGTGCACGGGAAAATTTCTTAATCGGATCAAGCAAAGTATAAAAAGTGGCAATGTAGAAAATGAATTCAGATCCACTCAGCCCCTCGCCTTCTAAACTCAGTTTCCCCCCAAAAAACACAATCATTCCAATCGTAATTGCGCCCAAGAATTCACTGGTTGGAGAAGCCAATGCTTTCTTTTTCATCACTTGCTGAAGCAGCCGGCGGTATTTGTTGATGGATTTGTTGAAGCGATTTCTGATTTGATAATCTGCATTGAAAATTTTAATAATCTTAATAGAATTCAACGTTTCATCCACATAAGACAATATATTTCCCAATTCATTTTGTGCAAATCCTGTATCTCTTTTCAAACTTTTTCCAATCCATGAAATCAGACTACCCATGATCGGAAAAACCAAAATGGCAAAAATAGTTAACTGATAACTGGTTATAAACAAAACAGTTACGAACACAAGTATTTGAATCGGACTTCGCAAAGTATCCACCAATCCATTCAGGATATTCGATTCTACTTCTGCGACATCATTGGAAATCCGAACCAGCATATCCCCTTTTTTCTTTTCAGTGAAATAAGCCACCGGCAATTCTAAAATTTTATTATGAATATCAACTCTGAAATCACGGGATACTCCTGAACGCAAATCAATTAGAAAATATTCCGAAAAATAACTGCAAATATTTCTGATTAAAAACAGAAAAATAAAGAGCAGGCAAGAAATCAGCAGAACCCTGAGCGGCCCATGGACATCCCCAATGTGCTGCATCTGATAACCAAATAATTCACTGAAATAGTCCTTTGCATCCAAGATATTCCCTGAAAACTGAGGTTTTTCGGGAATAGGTGGTTTTTGTTCATCGAACAGCACGGAAAGAATCGGCATCATAAAAGCCAATGCAGTAACATTGAAAACCGCATAGAGGAAATTAAAAAAGATGGCCACCGAAAATGACGAACGGTAGGGGGTTACATACATCAATGCTCTTCGAAGCAATTTCATGAAGCTTTTTTAATTGGAGCAAATGTACAAATCGGTTTTTGAAGTGGAAAATGAGATTTGACCGGAAATTTAAGAATGTGCATAATAATTTATTCATTGAAAGGAATTTGAAAATCATAAAATTGAGATTAATTGATTTTTCAATAACTTCTTCCTTTTGATAAAAACCCGCAGTTATAAATAGCAAAATGCGTAACTTCGTTGCTATGAAAATAGGAATTTTAGGTGGTGGTCAATTGGGCTATATGTTTTTGCAAAATGCATTGCAGTACCCTGTGGAAATTCATATTCTGGATCCATCGGCCAATGCCCCTTGTGCGCGTCATGCAGATTTTTTCACACAAGGCGATTTCGCTGATTATGAAACGGTTGTGAAATTCGGGAAAGACTTAGATGCCATTGGAATTGAAATTGAACACGTCAATGCAGCGGCGTTGCACCATCTGAAATCTTTAGGAAAAATCGTGGTTCCAGACCCGGATGCGTTAGAAATCATTCAGGACAAATCTGTTCAAAAACGATTTTATGTGGAACAAGATATTCCTACTTCGCCGTTTTTTGAATTGGAAAACTGGGAAGAATTGAAAAATAAAAATGTAGCCCTTCCCTTGTTTCAGAAAGCCAACAAAGGCGGATATGACGGTCATGGGGTGCAATTCATTGAGTCACAAAAAGATTTGCATAAGCAGCTGAAAGCTCCGTCCATTTATGAGAAACCCGCTGACATCCAAAAGGAAATCGCTGTAGTAGCAGCAGCCGACCACCTTGGAAATATCGTTACTTATCCGGTGGTGGAATTGGTTTTCAATCAAGAATATAACCTGCTGGATCATTTGTTGATTCCGGCTATGATTGATGTAGAATATGCTACCAAAGCCGACAAAATTGCCAGAAAAACCGTTGAAAAACTGAATTCTCCCGGGGTATTTGCTGTAGAAATGTTTTTGAACAAAGACGGTTCCATTTGGGTCAACGAAACGGCTTGTAGAGTACACAACAGCGGGCATTCCACCATTGAAGCAGCCAATTGTTCACAATTTGATCAGATGCTGAGAATCCTGATGGGGCTACCTTTGGGCGATACGCAATTGCATTGTTATTCCGCAATGGTCAATCTGATTGGAGCCGAAGGAGAGATGGGTTTGGCGCAAATTGAAAACATCGACAAAGTTTTGGGCATTCCTGGAATTTATCTGCATTGGTATTCCAAAGAAGAAACGCGACCAGGCAGAAAAATGGGACATATAACCCTGTTGGATGAAAGTTTAAATGAATTGAAATCAAAAATAGCTTTAGTCAATCAAATCATAAAAGTAACCGCAAAAAAAATAAAATCATGGTAGGAATCATCATGGGCAGCGACAGCGATTTACCTGTCATGAAAGCAGCTGCAGAAGTTTTGGAGGAATTGAACGTAGCCTACGAATTGACCATCGTTTCAGCACATCGCACGCCAATCCGACTTTTTAAATATGCGACCACCGCCAAAGACCGGGGATTGAAAGCCATCATCGCCGGGGCAGGCGGCGCAGCTCATTTGCCCGGAATGGTAGCTTCGCTGACCGCCCTTCCGGTTATCGGTGTACCCATTAAATCTTCAAATTCCATCGAAGGCTGGGACTCCATTCTATCCATCCTACAAATGCCCAATGGCATTCCCGTGGCAACTGTGGCATTGGATGGTGCGAAAAACGCAGGCATACTTGCTGCAAAAATCGTTGGAATTTCAGATGAGAATGTTGCTAAGAAATTGGAAGAATTTCGCAGAAAAATGCAGAAATCTGTGCAGGAAAAAATCGAAAAAGTAAAATGGGAATATGAAAATAAATTCGATCGTCAATACGATGACGAAGAATAATTTATCGGATTGAACCTTCCGGAAACTGCACTTTTTCAGGATGTTCATTGAGCATGGGGAGTGCAAGTTTTAGGATTCTCGTTCGCCGTCCGGTTGTATCCAAAGGTTCTACTGGATAGGAAATTACGGCTTCCAACCATGCGTAAGTATTGTTTCTGAAATACACTTCGGGATACCATCTTTTTCTGATTTTGACATCTTTTTTCGGATATCTTGTTGTGAAATCTTCCAAAGTAGCCTGAATCAAACATTCCTCCACAAATTTCAAATCACTTGTATAGGCAATCTGAATAGCGGTTTCATTCCAGATGAAAGGGATCTGCGGCCCCGAATAATTGATGACTTCATCTTTCAGGATTTTGCTGTTTGGAAAATAAACCACCCGACCGGTTTTTCGGTCATTTTGTACATAATCTCCACTGATTTCAATCATTTTGGTGTCGAGATAACCAATTTCGACAATATCACCGCGCATACCATTGATTTGAATCCGATCACCCACTTTGTAAGGCTGACGGAAAACAATATAAAGCCATGCAATAAATGATGTAATTGGTGCCTGAAGTGCAAATCCGAGAATCAGGGAAATCAACCCCAAACTTACCACCGTAGTATAAAGGTTGTCAAATAAAAATGAGCCAGAAACAAAGACCACCAATATCCCTGTCAACAATTTATTGATTCTCAATAAATTATACTTATCTCCTTCCGAATGAATTTGAGCATGAATAAATCTTTCCACAATTTTCCCAAACATCAAAACCACAAGAACCAAAAATGCACAAAATAATATTTTACGTAAAATCTGTGCAAATCCAATCCATTCAGAAATAAATGCTAAGCCGGCTAAATAGTACAATCCCAATACGATAGCGGCTGAAGCGGCATAGACGAGCATCCAGAATTTAGAACTTTGATTTTTATTGTGCGTCATAGATTGAACAAAAATATAAAACTTTTGAAGATTCTAATAATCTAAATTGAAAGCAGCTACTACTTGACAAACAGCTATAAATGGTTAATTTTGCAAAAATTTTATGTTATGATATTTGTGGAAAATGAAGGAAACAATGACCCTCATCTGAATATTGCCCTCGAAGAATACATGCTTAGAAACTTTAGTCCTGACAATGATTACCTTTTATTTTATATCAATAATCCTTCGATTATAATCGGAAGTTATCAGAACACATTGGAAGAAATCAATTACGGATATGTCACGGAAAATAACATTCGTGTGGTCAGAAGACTTTCCGGTGGCGGGGCTGTTTATCATGATTTAGGAAATTTAAATTTCAGTTTTCACACCAATCATGATATCAAAAGCATTAATAATTTTAAAAATTTCACAGCACCGGTAATCAAAGTTCTGAAAGATTTGGGATTGAATGCGGAACTAAAAGGAAGAAATGACATTCAAGTGGATGAAAAGAAAATTTCGGGAACCGCACAATTTACCAACGGTAAAAGAATGCTGAGCCACGGAACCTTGCTTTTTGATTCCGATTTGAACGAAGTCGCCAATGCACTGCATGTAAAAATGAGCAAAATAGAATCCAAAGGGCATAAATCCGTACGCAGCAGGGTAGCCAATATTTCTGATTTTCTAAAAGAGAAAATGAGCATCGAAGCCTTCAGAACAAAATTGTTAGAAGGGCTTTATGAAGGGGGGGAACCCTTTGAAGTTTATCATCTCACAGATGAAGAATGGGAAAAAGTCAGAAAACTAAGAGATGAAAAATACGACAACTGGGATTGGAATTTCGGACGTTCTCCTAAATTCAATATCAAAAGAGCCAAAAGATTTCCGATTGGTGAAATTGATTTGAGGATTTTTGTTGAAAAAGGACTTATCACTGATTTCAAAGTTTATGGTGATTTCTTTTCCAAAGAATCAGTTGAAAACTTGGAAAATCTGATGCCGGGCTTGAGGTATGAAAAGAATGAAATCATTGAAAAATTAAAAGATGTTGACATCACAAATTATTTCGGGGATTTGCCCAAAGAAGATTTCATCGAATTGATTTACGGAGAAGATTCGGTAGTTGAATGAAGCTTTAATTCTAAAAATTAACTCAAAAAAAAATGCTCCCGATTCAGGAGCATTTTTTATTTATTTAAGTTCTTTGATTATTTCACAACAATTTTTGTGTTTTGAACACGGCCGTCAATCAATCTGGCTTGTCCGATATAAATTCCGGCTGGAAGTGAAGAAACATCAACCTGCGTGTTTTTAGTTTGCAACACATTTCTACCGTTCATATCAATAATATTGATCATTTGAATTTCTTTGTCAGAAATGAAATTAACCACTCCGTTAGCAGGATTAGGATAAACCTGAAGTGAAGATTGAGTTACTTCCACAGTTCCCATGTTCAAATCTCCATCAAATTTCCAAATTCCGGAAATACCGTTAGGACCGTCAGAGAAGTATCCGCACCATCCTGTTGTCCCGTTCAAAAACGCCAATGTCCCTCTCTGGTCATCGCTGTCAATATTGATCCAAGTATCACCAAAATCAGTGGTATAAGCAGTTCCTGTTGCCACAAGTGCGTTGATGCCAGAAGTAACAAATACGCCAGAAGTACCCGGTACAGCTGCTACGTCACCAGCATACCAATCGGTACTAAGGTCTAACAATTCCCAGTTTTCACCCCCGTCGTTGGTTCTCCACAAGAAAACGGATCCGCTGTCATTTGTAATCAAAAGCCCATCCAAACCGTTGTCCGCAAATGCGTAAGTTCCAGTTGAACCTTCAGTGATTACCCCACCGAAATCCGTAGCCGGAGACTGATAGGCTTCCCAAGTTTCTCCTCTGTCCGGAGAATAAAGGATTCTTCCCAAAGAAGTACCCAACCAGATTTTATCACCAACAACATCTTTCAGTCCTGTATAAGTAAATTCATCCGCATTCAAAGGTGCAGGTGCAGAAGTAATCTGCGTCCAGCTTTCTCCTCCATCTGTGGTTTTGTACATCTGGAACATATTGGAAACCGGATCTCCGCCAGCATATCCGTTATCAGCATCCCAAAAATAAATATGGTTTGCAAAAGCGGCAGAACCGGTGAAAACAGAACCTGAATATTTAGTCCAAGTAGAACCGCCATCGGTGGTTTTCCAAATGCCATTATTAGATGCGTTTGCGCCGGTTGGTGCAGTAACAACATAAGCTGTGTTTGCGTCAACCCCCGCAATATCACCAATCAAAGCTGTACTCGGTACACCCGTTACTGACATGGCAACCCAGTCACTACCTCCATTGGTTGTTCTTGCTACATCCTTAGGATAAGTTCCGGCTCCACTACCATCGTATGCAGAAATCCAAACGGTATTTTCATCTACAATTGAGATGTCGTTTACACCCCAATTCAATGGCCAGTTCGTAGCTTGGTTTGTCCAAAAGAACTGAGCATTAACAGTAAAGCTAAATAATACGGCCAAAGCCAATAAATAATTTTTCATCATAACTAATATTTAATTTTCAGGGATAAAGGTACAATTATTATTAAATTATGATAAAAAAACAGAGGAAATTATCATTTATTTAACCCTTTGTTAAATTCTAAAAATATTATTTAAATATTTTTGGTATGTCAACAATTTGATAATAATTCAGGAAATTAACTATTGTTCAGATTATTTTTAAATTTAAATCCGAACACCTAACAGATTCAAGATTTCATACCTTTTCCAAGGTTTTGAATCTTGGAAAAGGATTTAGCTATATAATACCTTATCGACTTCACTCCAATTCGGTCTCCATATTACCAGCATATTTTTACAACTTACTACTTAACTTTCTTTTTTCTCCGACTCCTTATTTAGCATTTTATAATTATAATAAAACATCAGAAAAATATAAAGAGGCAATAGGAAAGTAAATAAAAATTTATATTCAATACCCATAAAAATCACTGTGAAAAATGCCATATAGGTATAAAGAGAAATTGGAACTACCGAAATAATCCAATAAATATTCCTTCTTGTTTGTTTTCTTGTTAGTTTAAAAGCGAGAGAGGATAATAGAAGTGGTAAAAATAAGCCGATTGAAAAATTAAAAACATAACTATAAAAAGTAAAACCTGATGTTGATATATAATAACTTAAGGGTTGAATGTTAGTGCTGTCATCAATAATAATACTCATCACCATATCCACAGCAAATTTTAAAACAGTAAAAAGTATTGAAAGAATAAATACTCGAAATAAGTCTTTAACTATTGACATCCTAAAGAACTTTGGGGATTAATTCCTAATAATACCTTGTTGACTTCGCTCCAATTAGGTCTCCATGTTACAGGAGCGTTTTTCGTTACAGTATTTCCATAGCTATTGTTTTGGATATATTCTTTCAATCCATCTTGAAAGCTTTTCCAAAGATTATCTGCTTTTTCAAACATGAAATTTTGCCCTGGAAATATATGTGCATACAAACCTCTCGTCACTCTATCCACTCCTCTTGTATATATAGTATAAGTTCCATCTTGATTTTTAATCAATCCAAATTTTCTATTACCACTTACCGGATGAGGTCCATCTAAACCTTGTGTCAAATTACCATAGGGAGTCTTTATTGTGGTAAAAATCCAATGTCCATTATGAAAATCATTATAAGGAGGAGTATTATAATTTACTTGATAACCAGAAGTTATAACAGAGCCATCGTCGCCGGGAATATTTATGTGTATAATTGAATTAAAAGGATTATTTGAATACCATATCGCCCCTTCATTGTATCCTGTTTGATTAGAAGGAGAAAAACTGCTGTAATCGGTATTCACAAAATCATTAATGTTTGTTCTAACGAAATTTAGAAATTCTTCCGGAGTAAACTGTTGACTATCATGAGGTGCAGGCTTGTAAGGCATAGTGTTAAAAGTTACTGCAAAGTAATCATTGTTCACTAAAGAACCTTTTGCATTTTCTAAATTTTGTAGAGCCCATCCATAATATGGGCTTATATGTGCATCATCTAAATTTTGCAATTTGTCTTTTACTGACTGTGGTATAGGGTATTGCGCTACTTCCTGCCATTGAGGGATTTGGTTGCAGGGGATATTCGATATTGCAAATGGATTTTCGTATAAGTATTGTTCTAATGAATGGAGTCTATCCATAAAATTTTCTGGCTCCACTACTACATCTTTATTTTGACATAAAAAAATTATTGCACTATATATAAACTCTGCCTGGTCATTTGGTGCATTATTAAGAGGGATTATAAATTGATTGAAAAATTTTGGTTTTATTTGGCTGTTTAAATAAGGTACCTCATTATAAACATCTAAATGTAAACCATGAGAATGTAGTCTATCCAAAATGACTTGTAATTTTGGGTGATAGCTGTAATAATCTGGATAAAATGTGTACCATGGACTATTGTTCGAATTACCCGTTCCTCCACCACCCTGATCTCCGGGGTCATTTCCTCCAAAATCATAATCCCCACCACTACTTGTAACGCCTCCACCGCCTAATGACCAACACTCAACCGTCATGCACATCGAACAGTTGTCACAAGTACCTGAACATCCGTAACAATGATGATATTCCACACATATTTGTGCTATTCTTCCTGTTGAGTCTCCCTCTTCCTCTGTAATATTAAAATTAAATTCTTTATAACCGAATCCTTCTTCGTTTTGAAGTTCGTGTCCTTCCATTATGCCGGCTTCCGGAATACTTTCAAACAGATCTACGGGAATTTTTGTATATTTTCTTTCTTCACCAAAAATTTTCTGATCAAAATATAAAAAAGTCATTAATACACTTTCCCTATCAATCTTTTCTATTTCCGAATTATGTGTGAAAGTATATAATTCATCATTTGTTATAGTATAAATTAATAGGGTTTTCACTATCAGGGTTTTTAATATAAAGTAATGATGAAAGATTATTCTCTCCTTCTACACGTAATGGTATAACTACGAAATCTGTTTCTTCATCACTGCCTCTACTGTGTAAATTACTGCCACTTAACCTTGCATAACTCCATTGAGGTATTCCTTTTAAATCTGACAAGTCCGAAATAAAATCTTTTTCATTATTAATTCTTTCTAACTTTTCGACAAACTCTAAATTAACAAAACTTTGAGTTTTTGACAGCTGGTTTTGTTCATTAAATAAAAAGAACTTATCTGCTCTATTTGAGATGCTAACATCCTCATTAGTTGAATTAGTTAATTTAAAATCTTCTTCGATACATGAATTGATTGATAGTAAAACTGACAAATACATAAAAATTCATTTCATAGGATTGTTATTTAAATGTTAATATTTGATTAAACTTTAACAAAAATGATTTGAAGAATTAGACCTGGCAATTAAAAGTTGTATAATTTTGAATAATAAAGAATAATTTCTATTTTTGTATTATATTAGATATACGTTTTTCGAATGAATGTCAAATTAAGAAAAATTAGAGAAAATAAGAAAATTTCACAATCAGAAATGGCTGATTTTCTTGGAATATCACAAGCACAATATCATAGATGCGAGAGTGGAAAAGTAGTTTTATCCGAAAATCAATGGCAGCTGATTTCTGAGTATCTTGACATACCCTTAACAGAATTACTCCATGATGAAAAAAGTGGAATTATTTCTAAGAAGAATATTCAAAGAAACAGCTATTTTTCTTATAATATGTATTTGTCTGATAAAATTATAACTATTTTAGAAGAAAGGATTAAAAATCTTGAAAATGAGATTTTAAAGCTAAAAAATAAACCATAAATAAATTTTCAGTTGATATTTGATTTTTCAAAATTATTCTTCAACCATTTCCTGATGAAAAAAATGGATGAAAAAGGACAAAAATCGATTGATTTTGGGTGATTTCCCCTGACAGTCATCGTAATTTTATTGTCTTTAGTTGTAATTGCCTCGATTTTTCTTTTAAATTTAGGAAATAATTAAAATTTGAAATTACTTTCATTTTATCAAAATCGACAAAATCCTAGAAATAGAACCTTATAAAACCAAGATTCGAAACATTTTATTTATTTTTCCAACTCCTACCGCTTGGGATTCATCACCACAAAAGGAATAATCATTTCCTCCATGGAAATTCCGCCGTGCTGATAAGTGTTTTTGTAATAATTGACGTAATGATTATAGTTCTTAGGATACGCCAAAAATATATCCTCCTTGGCGAAAATATATTTGGAACTCAAATTGACTTTCGGCATGAAATAATCTTCCGCATTGTCGATGGCAAATACATCATCTTCCTCAAACACCAATTTTCTTCCCATTTTATAACGCAGGTTGGTGCTGGTTTCACGGTCGCCGACTACTTTTGAAGGCTTGCGGACAAAGATGGTACCATGGTCTGTGGTCAGCATGATTTTCATGCCCTCTTCGTGCGCTTTTCGGACGATTTCCATCAGGTATGAATTCTCAAACCAGTTTTTCGTAGTGGCACGGAAGGTTTTATCGTCCCTAATCATTTCACTCACAATGCGGTTATCGGTTTTGGCATGTGATAGGATGTCAATAAAATTGTAAACAATCACCGTCAGGTTTCTGTTTTTGTACTGATGAAAGCTATCCAATATCTTTTTTTCAAATTCCGAATTGAGGATTTTGTAATACTGCATGCTCAGGTCGTTCATTCCCAACCGCTGCATTTGGTCGGCAAGAAAATCTTTTTCAAAAGTGTTTTTATTGCCTTCTTCATTGTCATTCAGCCATTTGTCAGGGAATCTTTTTTCAATCTGCAAGGGCATCAATCCGGCGAAAAAAGCGTTTCTTGCATACTGGGTTGCGGAAGGTAGGATGCTGTAATACATGATTTCTTGCTCCACATTATAATGTTGTGCGAACAGCGGTTCTATGGATTTCCATTGGTCATAACGCAGATTATCGACCATAATCAACAAGGTTTTGTTGCTGGAATTTAAGTTCGGACGAGCAAGTTCCTTGAATGCGGTATGCGACATGATGGGTTTGTCATCGGTGGTCAACCAGTCATAATAATTATTGGAAATGAATTTGAAGAAAGCAGAATTGGCTTCCTGTTTTTGATTTTCGAGGATTTGAAACATTTCATTGTCCTGAATTTTCTCCAATTCCAATTCCCAAAACACCAATCTTTTATAAATCTCACGCCAGTCGTTGTAGTCGCCCGCTCCCATGATATCCATTGAGATTTTACGAAATTCCTGTTGGTAATTGACCACCGCTTTTTCATTGATGATTTTATGGCGATCCAGAATTTTTTTCAAACTCAGGAGAATCTGATTGGGATTGACCGGTTTAATCAGATAGTCCGCAATGTGTGAACCGATGGCTTCCTCCATGATATGCTCTTCCTCATTTTTGGTAATCATCACAATGGGCAGCTGAGGTTTGATTTCCTTGATTTTTTGCAGTGCTTCTAACCCGCCCATGCCCGGCATATTTTCATCGATCAGCACCGCTTCAAAATTTTCTGTGGGAATGATTTCCAAGGCATCTGTCGCATTATTGAGCATTCTGGTTTCGTAGCCTTTCTTCTCCAAAAACATTGCATGCGGTTTCAATAACTCTATTTCATCGTCTATCCATAAAATCTTTATAGCCATATATTTGTTTTATATTAAATTTGTGATGTATAAATTCCAATTGTTTTGAAAGTAAACAAGCTCAAAGTATTTAACGATCCGGTACACGGATTTATTAGCATTCCGAATGAATTAATTTTTGATATTATTCAACATCCACATTTTCAAAGACTGCGAAGAATATGCCAAACCGGTTTGACAGAAATGGTTTATCCCGGCGCGCGTCATTCCCGTTTCCATCATGCTTTGGGTGCCATGCACCTGATGCAGAAGGTGATGGACACTTTGCGAAAAAAAGGGGTGGAAATCTCAGATGAAGAAAAAAATGCAGCCATGTGTGCGATTTTACTGCACGATGTCGGACACGGCCCCTTTTCTCATGCATTGGAAAAAAGCATCATGGAGAAATGGCAGCACGAAGAAATTTCGCTGTATCTGATGGAAGCATTGAACGAAACTTTTTCGGGTCAACTGACTTTGGCTATTCAGATTTTCAAAGGAGAATTTGAAAGAACTTTTTTCAAGCAATTGGTTTCAAGCCAGTTGGACATGGACAGATTAGACTATCTGAAACGGGATAGTTTTTTTACCGGCGTCGTAGAAGGAAACATCAATCCCGACCGGATTATTTCCACCCTAAATGTGAAAGATGACCAACTTGTCGTGGATTCCAAAGGAATTTATTCCGTAGAAAAATACTTGACTGCACGTATGTTCATGTATTGGCAGGTTTACAATCACAAAACTTCGGTGACCGCTGAAGTACTGGCCACGCAAGCATTGAAAAGGGCAAAGGAATTGAGTAGAGCCGGTCAAAATCTTTTTGCGACGGACGCCTTAAAATATTTTTTAGAGGGGCATTCGGAAAAGGATGTGTCAGAAAATCTTCATTATTTCACTCGGCTGGATGACAGTGATATTTGGACTTCGCTCAAGGAATGGCAGCATTCGGAAGACCGGATTCTGGCCTTTTTGTCACGGGCACTTATTGAACGAAAGCTACCGGTTTCGAGAATATTTAACCAGAAACTTGACGACCGGGAAATTAAAAAATTGACCGAACAAGCCAGAAATCTGCTAAATGTGGAAGACGGCAGTTATTTTGTCCATCAAACACCCATCCGCGTTTTGCCTTATGACAAAATGGATTTCCCGATTTACATCATGGACAAGAACAGGGAATTGACGGAAATTTCCGAATCACCTTTGCAAATTTTAGCGCATCATTTATTGAATCCGATTGAAAAGTTTCACCTTTGTTACTTGAATGTTAAGAAAAATCCATGATTCAATCATTCAATATATCCAAAATTCATATTTTTGCACATTATGGAGTTTAGCGCATTAGAGATTGCTTCTTTTTTGGAAGGCAGGATTGAGGGAAATCCGGACGTGAAAGTTTCAACACTTTCTAAAATAGAAGAAGGGAAACCGGGAACATTATCATTCCTTTCCAATATGAAGTATGAACCATATCTTTATGGTACGGAAGCGTCTCTTGTGATAGTTTCCAAAGACTTTATACCCACCAAAAAATTCAAGACGACTTTGATTTATGTAGATGACGCCTATCGGTCATTTACTAAATTACTGAACCACGTCAACCAGTTGAGAAATAAGAAAACCGGAATTGATTCCTTGACCCATATTCACGAATCCGCGGAATTGGGACAAGATATATATATCGGAAGCTTCGTTTATGTAGGAGAAAATGTGAAAATCGCTGACAACGTAATGATTTATTCCAATGCCCACATCGGCGACAATGTGAAAATCGGTGAAGGAACGGTTATTCATTCCGGCGTCCGACTATACACAGACACCGAAATCGGGAAAAACTGCATCATCAATTCCAATACGGTAATCGGTGCTGACGGTTTTGGATTTGCGCCGACAGAAGGTGGGAAAATGGAAAAAATCCCGCAAATCGGAAATGTTATTATCAAAGACAATGTAGAAATAGGTGCTTCCTGTACGATTGATCGCGCTACTTTAGGTTCTACTATTATTCATTCCGGTGTGAAATTAGATAATCTGATACAGATTGCACATAATGTTGAAATACAAGAAAATACAGTGATAGCGGCACAAGCCGGAATTGCAGGTTCAACCAAAATCGGCCGAAACTGCCGTGTAGGCGGACAGGCCGGAGTAGTCGGACATTTAAAAATCGGAGATTATGCACAAATTCAGGCACAAAGCGGAATAACCAAAGAAATTTCCGAAGGTGCAAGGATTCAGGGCAGTCCCGCCATGGATGTTTCAGACTTCCGCAAATCTTATGTATATTTCAGAAGATTTCCGGAAATCGTGAAACGATTAGAAGAATTAGAAAAAGAAATTAAGCAACAAACAATAAAAAGTTAATGTCGGACAAACAAAAAACCTTAGCCGGAGAATGTACGCTGAAAGGAGTAGGACTCCATACCGGAGTGTCCGTTACGCTGACGCTGAAACCGGCATCGGTCAATACCGGATTCGTATTTGTCAGAACCGATCTGGACGGTAGCCCAAAGATTGAAGCTGACGCCAATTATGTTTCTGCTACACAACGAGGAACTACCATAGAAAAGAAAGGCGTTGAAATTCATACCGTCGAACATCTTCTCGCCGCACTCACTGGAATGGATCTGGATAATGTGCTGATTGAAGTCGATAATTCAGAAATTCCGATTCTCGATGGTTCTGCCAAAGAATTTATTGAGGCCATTGAAAAAGTCGGAATCGAAGAACAGGATGAAGACCGGGAATATTATGTAATCAAGGACATTGTTTCATATACCGATCCGGAAACGGGCTCAGAAATTACAGCCATTCCCGCAAACACCTATCAAGTAACGACCATGGTGGACTTCGGAACCAAAGTTTTGGGAACGCAAAATGCGAGTATTAAAGATATTTCCGAATTCAAAACCCAAATCGCCAATGCCCGGACTTTCAGTTTTCTTCATGAAATTGAATATCTGTTGGATGCGGGATTGATAAAAGGAGGTGATTTGAACAATGCCATTGTTTATGTTGATACGGAAATTACACCTGAAACCCAGGAAAAACTAAAAAAAGCATTTCACAAAGAACATGTGAAAATCCAGCCCAACGGAACTTTGGATAACATCACCCTTCATTATCCCAATGAAGCAGCAAGACACAAACTGCTGGATGTGGTTGGGGATTTGGCTTTGGTCGGCACCAAAATTAAAGGGAAAATCATCGCCAACAAACCCGGGCATAAAATCAATACCGGTTTTGCGAAGAAACTGAGCAAAAAAATCGCCATCGCCAAAAGAAGAAATGTTCCTGAATTTGATTTGACGAAAAATCCGATTTATGACATCAATGAGATTATGAAAATCCTACCTCATCGTCCACCCTTCTTACTGATAGACAAAGTGATAGAGAAGGACGAAGGTTGTTTGGTGGGAATTAAGAACGTTACGATGAATGAGCCTTTTTTTGTTGGTCATTTTCCACAGGAACCGGTGATGCCGGGTGTCCTTCAGGTGGAAGCGATGGCACAATTAGGTGGAATTTTGGTTTTAGGAGAAATGGAAAAACCCAAAGAATTTTCCACCTATTTTATGAAAATCGACAATGTGAAATTTAAAAGAAAAGTCGTACCCGGGGATACCCTGATTCTGAAAGTGGAATTGGTACAACCCATCCGCAGAGGAATCGTCCATATGCAGGGCTATGGCTATGTCAATGACACGATTGCGGTTGAAGCAGAAATGATGGCATTAATAACTAAAGAAAAGATTTAAACGTGGAAACCATGACTCAACGTCCATTGGCATATATTCATCCAGGTGCAAAAATTGCTGATTCAGTCAAAATCGAGCCGTTTTCGGTCATCTATGATGATGTGGAAATAGGTGAAGGAACTTGGATAGGTCCGAACGTTACCATAATGGAAGGAACCAGAATCGGTAAAAATTGTAAGATTTTTCCGGGAGCTGTCATAGCTGCCGAACCTCAGGATTTGAAATATGAGGGTGAAAAAACCTATGTTTATATCGGTGATAATACTACCATTCGTGAAAGCGTCACCATAAATAAAGGTACCAAAGCCCTTGGATATACCAAAATCGGCAACAACTGCCTGATTATGGCAACGGCACATGTCGCTCATGACTGTATTCTCGGCGATCATGTGATTGTTGTAAATGGAGTTGGTCTGGCTGGGCATATTGAAATCGGAGATTATGGATTTGTTGGCGGGATGTCGGCGATTCATCAATTCACAAGAGTGGGTGCGCATTCCTTTATTGCCGGAGGTTCTTTGGTTCGAAAAGATATTCCGCCATACGTGAAAGTAGGAAGAGATCCGCTGGCATACAAAGGTGTAAATTCACTCGGATTGGTCCGTAGGGGGTTTTCCAATGATGTGATTACAGAGATTCAAAATATTTACAGAGTACTCTTTCAAATGAATAAAAATGTTTCACAGGCCATTTTAGCCATTGAAACTGAATTTCAACCATCCCAAGAGCGAGATATGATTTTGGATTTTCTGAAAAACAGCCCAAGAGGAATTATCAAAAGCAGCAACAATTCAAAAGAAGATTAAAAATTATTTATAAATAGAATATGGCTACAACAGCAGATATCAGAAAAGGATTATGCATCAATCTGAATGGGGATACTTGGAAAATCGTTGATTTCCAACACGTAAAACCAGGAAAAGGACCTGCCTTTGTTCGGACAAAACTCAAGAGTGTTACCAGTGGGAAAGTGCTAGACAATACATTTTCGGCAGGACACAGAATTGATGAAGTAAGGGTGGAAACCAGAAAATACCAGTTTCTTTATGAAGATGACAATGGATTCCATTTTATGAACAATGATGATTTCACACAGGTTTATCTCAATAAATCCATGATTGAGAATTCCCAATTCATGAAAAGTGGTGACGAAATTACCATCATTTTCAGAGCGGATGACGAAACCCCGCTTTCAGCCGAATTACCACAATTCGTCATCATGGAAGTTACATATACCGAGCCGGGCATCAAAGGTGATACTGCCACTAATGCGATGAAACCCGCCACCACAGAAACCGGTGCGGAAATCCGTGTACCTTTATTTATCAATGAAGGCGACAAAGTGAAAATCAATACAGATGACGGTTCTTACATGGAAAGAATCAAGGAATAAATTCTAATTGCAATATACACAAAGCCTCATCAACTCCGGTTGTGAGGCTTTTGATTTTCAGGATATTTCCGGTTTGAAATTAAAAATCCGGTTCATCAAAAAGCCTTAAATTTGCCATCCAACAAAAAAATTGAAATGAGAAAATCTGTCATAACCGGCGTAGGACATTATGTCCCCGAAAATATTGTTACCAATGATGATTTGTCCAAAGTCATGAAGACCAACGATGAATGGATTCGTGAACGAACCGGAATCGTGGAAAGAAGGCATTTGGGTAGAAATTCCGAAATGGCCACCTCCGATTTGGGAACCAAAGCCGCCGAAATCGCTATCAAAAATGCAGGACTGACCGCAAAGGATATTGACTTTATCATTTTCGCAACATTGAGTCCTGATTATTTTTTTCCGGGCTGCGGTGTGATTTTACAAAAAAATCTCGGTTGTGATACGATAGGCGCATTGGATGTACGAAATCAGTGTTCAGGATTTATTTATGCACTTTCCACAGCGGATGCTTTTATTCGTTCGGGTGTTTACAAAAACATTTTGGTAGTAGGCGCAGAAAATCATTCTTTTGGATTGGATATGACCACTCGTGGCCGCAGCGTTTCCGTGATTTTCGGAGATGGGGCCGGAGCTGCGGTGGTATCGGCTTCTGAGGAAGAAAACCGCGGAATTATTTCAACTAATATGCATAGTGAAGGTGAATATGCTAAGGAACTTGCGGTTTTGTTTCCTGGTTCCAAACTCGGATGGGCTGATACCGTTTTTCAGGAAAATCACACAATCACACCGGAAGATATTTACCCTTATATGAATGGAAATTTTGTTTTCAAACATGCTGTAACTCGATTTCCGGAATCCATCAAAGAAGCTTTTGAACAAGCCGGAGAAAAAATGGAAGATTTAAAACTTTTTATTCCGCATCAGGCCAATCTGAGAATCAGTCAGTTTGTACAAAGACAATTAGAACTTCGGGATGAGCAGGTGTTCAACAATATTCAAAAATATGGGAATACGACTGCGGCTTCCATTCCAATTGCATTGAGTGAAGCTTATCAGGAGGGAAGATTTGAAAAAGGAGATTTAATCTGTTTGACCGCTTTTGGAAGTGGATTTACTTGGGGCAGTGTGTTGATACGCTGGTAAAACCCTGATTAAGAATACGGATAAAAATCATATCCCGGAATTGAGCAGCTTTGTATATTTGTTGGAAATTTAAACATATGAAAAAAATATTTTTTGGGGTAGCAATGGTCGTTTTGGCTTTGGGTTTTACCTCATGCAGCAGTGATGATGATGTAGTTGTAGCTGACCCTATGGTTGGCGTTTGGAAAGCAGAAACCGTTTCCTATACCTTTGGAGGTGAGACACATACTTTTCCTTACAACATTGCCGGAGGTCCTTTTGAAGGATGTGAAGTTGACTTTTTGACTTTGAGCAATGACAATTCAGCCTCGCTGTTGGAACATATCAAAAATGATGCAAATGTATGTGAAGATGTTACTTCCATCGGTTCATGGACGGATGAAATAGTGAATGTGAAAGATACCGACAGAATTGTTGATGCTTTGAGTGAAACGACTTTAACACTTACTTATCCGATTGTATTCTATGGTCAAAGCCTTCCTATAACAGTAAATTATTCCAAACAATAATTGAATATTATTTTAATGACAACAAAAAAGCCGGAATTAAACCGGCTTTTTTAATTCTCAAAATTGTGCCTTAGCGCACAATTAATTTTTCACTCAATTGTGTATCTTGATTTTTAATCAAAACATTGTAAACGCCTTTTGGCAAACGAATTTGAATTTGATTTTTTCCTTGTGAAAGATGTTGGGTTTTCACAAGTTTTCCGTTCATGTCAAAGATTTGTAGGACTCCGGATACAGGAGAGGCTACGAAGAAATCCGTTTTGGCAGGATTGGGATAGATATTGATTTTATCTTTCTCTAAATCGGTAACAGCCATTTCGATGCCACATTCAAACGGATCGTAGAAAACTTCTCCTAAACTTGGATCATCTGTTTGGTGAAATATCACATCTTCCACTTCTTCGATGGTAGATTGTTGCCCTTCAATCCAACAATTGTGTAAAGCTTTTACCGGATTAGGCGTATTGTTGTACATTGCGTAAACCGTACCGCCATTGCCGTTTTCACTGAAAATATTTTCCCCGGGATTAAAATCTTCTTCATCATCACTTCCTAAATTGGTCAAGGCTTCATTTTGTAATGTCAATCCCCATAAATTTCTTCTGATTTGATTGCCGGACAGATACACCAAACTGGTTCCATATAGATTGATACCACTGCCTCCCAACATGGGCGCACCTTCGGTATCATTGTCTTCAATGATATTATCTGCAATGATTCCCGATGAAGCCGGCCCCATGGAAGTAATGCCATAGCGGTTGTCCGTAACTGTATTTCCCTGAACCAGAATATTGTTTTCAACGCCCAACAAGCTGGATGCGGAAATACCGCCTACTTTGGTCAGGCTTCTGTCTCCTACGACAATATTGTTCATAATCCTGATGGTATCGCCGACACCGCTTGGCCCCATATTGATTTGCGGCGCATTGCCGTTCAACTGGTGATTTCCTTCGAAATAATTCCCGATAATCATAGCACCAACCGAGGAATTCGCTGCTGAACTCAGTGCCGGTTTATCATTATTGTAAAAATAAGAATCCATGATGATGGGATTTCCTTTAGAAAATGAAATGGCAGAACCGGTAGAAGAACCTACTCCATTATTGGAAACTTCGCAATTGAGCATTGTGAAATTTTCAGTTACAACCTTCAGCCCACCGCCGTATTCAATCTTTGTGTTTCTGAAATACGCACCGGATCCATCATAAAACCAAAATCCTTCATAGATATTTTCAGGATCCACAGCCGTAATCAAAATATCGTCCGCATCACTGCTGAAAAAACCTTCCACTTCAATTTCCACATCGGGATTGATTTTCAGAATCAAATCCGTATCTAAAAACAAGGAGTCAGTTTCACTGATGACCAATCCGGTTGTCAGCAAATATTCATTTCCCGAAACCTGAACGGTAGCAGGTGAATGAAGTGCAATGGAGTCCAAAGTCCAATGTACGCCCGTGTTAGGGGTTTGGTACTGTGCGATAAGGCAGGAAGTAAAAGAAAGGAATGCAAAAAGTAAACTAAATTTTTTCATCGTTTAATTTTAATTAATAATGCTGCAATTTAGCCTAAATTTGAAGAACTTTACTCAAATTTATGGATGAAACATTTTGTATGGATTGGATTAAATTAAAAATATGTTTACCAAAAAAGCAAAATACGGATTGAAGGCGATGTCATATCTTGCCAGAAAAGAAAACAATGCACCGACGTTGATTTCAGAAATTTCTGAAAATGAAAATATTCCGTTAAAATTTTTACAGGGAATTTTGCTCAGTTTGAAAAAGCACGGTTATCTTGACTCCAAACAAGGCCGTGGCGGTGGGTATTTTCTCAAGGTTCCTGCGTCCGGAATTCCACTCACTACCTTGGTCAGAATCTTGGACGGCCCCATCGCATTGTTGCCCTGTGCAAGCCTGAATTTTTATGAAAAATGTGCGGATTGTCAAGATGAGAAGAATTGCAGTGTCAATAAAATGATGATTGACATCCGAGACAGAACCCTGCATGCGCTTCATAACCAAACACTTAAAGACATTATTTGATTGGTGAAAATTTTTAATCTAAAAGTCTATTAAATTAATAGACTTTTGTACATTTGTACGGTACAATAAGTTTTGCTCTAAATGAATTGTACAAGTAAGTCTTATTTTAAGATTATTTGTGTGTTAGTTATTTTGCCTCATAGTTTCTCTTTACTGTGAGGTTTTTTTATGATTATTTGAAAATGATTTTTGATTAATCTCTGATTAATTTTTCAGCTTGTTCCAAGGCAGCTTGGGTAATCTTAGAGCCGCTGATCAGTTCCGCAATTTCCTTGATTCGGGCTTCGCCATCCAAAGGCACAACGCGGGTAGTGGTTCTCTCCCGGTCGCTTACTTTTTCAACTTTCAAGTGATGGTCGCCCTTTGCGGCTACTTGTGGCAAGTGGGTGATGCTGATAAGCTGAAGATTTTTGGCCATTTCTTTCATTACTTTTCCGACTTCATCTGCGATTTTCCCGGAAACTCCGGTGTCAATTTCATCGAGTATCAAAGTCGGTAAATCTAATTTTCCAGCCAAACTTTTTTTCACAGAGAGCATCACACGAGAACGCTCACCTCCCGAAATGGCATCTTCAATCGGTTTTAAATCAGCCCCTTTATTGGCACTGAACAGAAAACGGATTGCATCATTTCCATCATGTCCCAAATCGGATTTCTGTTGCAACTCAATTTTCAGAACCGCTTCATTCATCCCTAATTTGAAAAGAGATTCCAAAATTTCTTTTTCAACTTTGGGCAAAGCCTTTTTACGGTTGGTTGATAATTTTTCGGCTTTTTCCCGCAATAGAACTTCCAGGTTTTGAATTTCATTGTCTAATTTTTCAATCTGAATTTCAAGCTGTTGAAAATCTGAATTTTTGCTTTCCAAATTATTTCGGATTTCTATCAATTCCGGAATTTCCTGCACGCTGTGCTTGTGTAGCAAGGTGTTCAGCAAATTCAAACGTTCATTGATTTCTTCCAATCTTTGGGGATTGGATTCTAACTTTTGAAGTTTGGAAATAATTTCATCATGCAGGTCTTTCAGTTCAATTCTAACCGAATTCATTCTTCCCCAAATGCTGCTGAAACTTTCTCCGAAATTTGAAATTTTATGCAATTTTCCTGTCAAATCATCCAATAGACTCAGAATTCCGAATTCAGGAGAATCAAGTCGGGAATCTGTTTCACCCAAAACCAACTGAATTTCTTCAATATTTCCCAATTCCTGTTGTTCACTTTCCAGTGACGCCAATTCCTCTTCTTTCAAATCTGCGTCCGTCAATTCATTCAAAAGAAATTGTCTGTAATCGGCTTCCCGTTCTGACTCACTCAACTTGGCTTTCAAATCCTTCAGTTCAGCTTTTTTAAGCTTTCTTTCCGAAAACAATTCCTGAAAATCTTTTAATTCCGATAATTGACCGGCATAAGCATCGAGAATCCTGAGCTGGTAATTTTGGTTGAATAAATTGGCGGTATTGAATTGAGAATGAATATCAATCAGCTGATCGCCCAAACTTTTCAATACTGAAAGCGTGACAGGCGTATCATTGATGAAAGCCCTGGATTTTCCGCCGGGAAGCAGTTCCCTTCTTAGAATCGTTTCGGGTTCGTTATCTAAATGCTCTTGTTCAAAAAATAATTGAAGATTTAATTTCTGAATATCAAAATTGGCTTCAATCACACATTTTTTGGAAGCATCATTGATGTCTTTCAGATTGGCTCTTTCACCCAAAATAAGTTTCAAAGCCCCTAAAAGAATGGATTTTCCGGCACCGGTTTCCCCTGTGATAATGGTCAATCCATCGAAAAACCGGAGTTCCAGTTTGTCAATTATGGCGAAATTGGAAACGGAGAGCCGGGTCAGCATTATTTTTTCAGGTTATTCCAGATAGTGCTATTGTTGGGCGACAACGAAGAAAGTGTTTCTTTGATTGCTGTAATATTCACAGTGGACATCATGCCTCCGCCAAATATTTTTCCGATTTCATCTTTTTTGGCCAGAAAGAAAATATCAAGTGGATAGAACAGTGCATAATTTCCTCTTTCATAAAACTTCAGAGATTCCAAAGCGGTTCCGATGGCATTTTTGGCTTTGGTTTCATTGTCATACATTTGATCCAAACCTGCGCGATGGTATTGGTAATAAACGCTTCGCAAGGTTTTATTATCTTGTTTTAAAACATTATTAATCAGCGAAGAACGAGATTTATTGCCATCGATTTCATTCCAACCGGAGTATCCGGAATTGCTGGCGTTGCCTGCTATTTGCTGGGCTGTTTTGAAATAATTAGTCCCCCCTTCGAGTTTAAAAGTATCGGCATCCATTCCTAAAATATAATACACATAGAATGAAATCACATCCGGCAAATTCTTATTGCTGAATCTTCTGGGATTGAAGATGATTTCTTCATTTTCGGTATAGCTGAAATTGAAATTGGATTCCACAAAGTTCAGAATGGGCGTGAAATAAGTGGAATTGAAAACCGGTCTTCTTGACTGTATCTGAAGTCTGGCTTTGTAATCATTGCCATTTTTTTCCATGATAATGATGATGAAATTGGCTTCAATTTTTTCATTCACCTTAAATCGTCCGTCCGTCCATCTTGTGGTGTTGATAAAATCGCTGAGCGATCTTTCAAGGGTTTTGTAAACCTGCGTATTGGAACCGGGAACCTGTGAATAGTCCACCTGAACTGTTGCCATAAACTCTTGCGCAGAAGCACTTGCCGTAACAAACAATGTGATTATCCAAATCTTCAATGTTTTCATAAATCGTAATTTTCAAGGATAAAGTTAAGAATATCTTCTGCAACTTCGGTTTTATTTTTGGCTTCATAAGGAACCGGAGTTCCATTTCTCGGGATGATTGTTACTTTGTTCGTATCCTTTCGGAAACCGGCTTCCTCATCTCTCATGGAATTCAATACGATGAAATCCAAGTTTTTCTTATCCAATTTTCCTTTTGCAAATTCAATCTCATTATTCGTTTCCAATGCGAATCCCACCAAAATCTGCTGCTGTTTTTTTTGCCCTAAGCCGAACAAAATATCCGGATTTTTAGTCAGTTCAATGACCATGTTGTCCGCATCTTTTTTGATTTTCTGATTGGCTTCCGATGCCGGACGGTAATCCGCGACTGCCGCCGACATGATGACTACATCTGAATCTGTATAGTGAAGCTCCATTTCCCGTTGCATTTCTATAGCAGAAACGATGTCAACCCTGTTTATATTGTAATTTTCCGTTGAAATGGCAGAAGGCCCACAGACCAAAGTAACTTCTGCTCCCATTTGGGAAGCGGTTTTCGCGATTTCGATGCCCATTTTACCGGAAGAAAAATTCCCAATGAATCTGACTGGGTCGATTCTTTCAAAAGTCGGGCCGGCTGAAATCAGTAATTTCTTTCCGTAAAAAGGAGCTTTGTTTTGTAAATCATTTTCAATGAATTCAATGATGTGTTCGGGTTCCGCCATCCTTCCTTCTCCGGTCAATCCGCTTGCCAATTCGCCGCTTTCAGCTGGAATTATCTTATTCCCGAATGCCGAGAGCTTGTCAAAATTATTTTTGGTGGACGGATGTTTGTACATGTCCAAATCCATGGCCGGAGCGATATACACCGGACATTTAGCGGAAAGATAAGTCGCAAGCACCAAATTGTTGGCGGCACCATCCGCCATTTTGGAAAGAGAATTGGCTGTTGCGGGAGCGATAATCATCAAATCTGCCCAAAGTCCGTATTCCACATGATTGTTCCAAGTTCCGGCTTCATCCGAGAATTCCCATTCTACAGGATTGCCCGAAAGTGTTGACAGCGTCAGTGGTGTTACGAAATCAAGTGATTCTGGAGTCAAAATAACTTTTACTTCTGCACCTTTCTTAATAAAAAGACGAACCAGAAAAGCTGTTTTGTAAGCAGCGATTCCGGCCGTGATTGCAATCAAAATCTTTTTCCTGTGTAGAATCGACATGGAAACAGATTTATTTATTCTTCATCCAAATCGGGAAATCTGTAGTAGGTATCGCCGTCCATCCATTCTTTGATGGCGATAGAAGTGGGTTTCGGAAGACTTTCATAATATTTGGAAACCTCGATTTGTTCGCGGTTTTCGAAAACCTCTTCCAAAGAATCACTGTGGGATGCAAATTCATCTAATTTTTGTACCAATTCGGTTTTAATTTCCTGATTGATTTGCTCTGCTCTTTTGGCTATAATCACTAAGGATTTATAAATGTTTCCTGTCTCTTTTTCGATGATATTTCGATCAAAAGTTTCAGTCGTAACGGGGGCATTAATTTCCTTGAAGTTCATATTTGAATTGAATTAATTATCTATTTAAGAATTTGATTTTTTTACTTCTTTAGCTTCTTCCACTTTGGTTGCCAAGTCTTTATGCTTCTTCATGGCATCTGTTAGTCGCTTGTTGATTTTTTCTGCTTCATCTCCGAATTGAGATTCCGGAAAAGCTTTTTTGAACAGTTTATACTGCGTAATCGCATTTTGGATTCTCAGTTCTTCTTTTTCAAACCGACTGAAATTCACGGCTAATTCGTATTTGGAACGCAGCGAATAAATCATGGCTTCTTCGCGGTATTTGGTATCGGGAAAATCATCGAGCATATTGTCGAATGCGATACCTGCCGCTTTGTATTTCAATGTTTTATAATAAATTTTCGCAATTTCAAAAGCCTTTTTTTCTAATTTTATCCGCAACTCATCAATGTAATTATTGGCTTGTTCCACACGTTCGGAATTCGGATAAGCATTGATGAAAGACTGCAATTCATTGATGGCATCATAGGTGGTCGTTTGATCCAGATTGTATGCAGGTGACGCAATATAATAGGTGTAGGCCGAACGAAAAGCGGCATCCTCCGCTCTCGGGTCTGTCGGATTGGTCACATAAAAGGATTTGAATAAATGCGCTGCCAACCGATAATTTCTGTCCTGAAAATTGGCATCCGCCAATTTGTAAGCAATGTCGATCCCTTCTTCGGTACCTGCAAAAGAGGATGAAATTTTATTGTACAAACCAATCGCTTCCGGCCATTTCCCTTCATCGTAAAATTCATCAGCAATCTGAAGGATGAAATCTTTGTCCGTACTCTTGAGTGCACTGTCTAACCGCTTGTTACATGAAACAGCGACCATAATGAGGAATAGTAAAATACCGGCTTTTTTAATCATCCGGCAAATTTACAAAATATTTGTTATTTATAGAGTAATTGATTTGTATTGAAAATTTATGCTTTTTAATTGGAAATTGATAAAGAGAATTCTGTAAGGAGTTCCCTTTATTTCTTTTGAAAGCAACTAATGACAAACGTTGAATCGGAAGAATTTAAGCTCCAATCACATGGCATTGAAGTCCGTTCATGACTTTTTTTATTTGTGAAAAAAAGGAAAAGCAGATTTCAACAAGAAACCTATGAATTTTCGTATTTTTGAATTCATTTTCATAAAATGACATTTAAAATCAAATCAATTTCTGAATTGGCGGAAGTTGCCGCGGAAATTCTTCAAAATTTAAAATTCAAAATCATACTTTTTGAAGGCGAATTAGGTGCCGGAAAAACCACGTTAATCAAGGAATTGTTGAAACAAATGAACAGTTCCGACCAAGTTTCCAGCCCCACTTTTTCCATCATCAATGCGTATGACATTCCCGGAAAAAAAGTCTATCATTTTGATTTCTATAGAATTAAATCCGAAGAAGAAGCTTTGGATTTCGGAACAGAAGAATATTTAGATTCCGGAGAATACTGCTTCATCGAATGGCCCGATATCATCAGAAATTTACTGCCTGCTGAATTTCACACCTTGAAAATTCAAGTGGAAGATGGGCAAAGAATCCTAAATTTTGTTTAATTTTATAGAATGATTGAAAGTGGAGTTTATACGCCTTTTTCCCGTCAGGAACTGATTCCAAAAGAGGAAAGGTTAGAGGTCAGATACAAGGAAGGAAGCCTAAGCATCGGCGTACCCAAGGAAACAAGGCTTCAAGAGAAAAGATTGTGCTTGTCGCCCGATGCTGTACAAGTTTTGGTTGCTAACGGACATGAAATCACAGTGGAATCCGAAGCTGGGAAAGGCTCCAATTATACGGATTTAGAATATGCAAATGCCGGTGCTAAAATCGCTTACGAACCTAAAGAAATTTTCTCCAAGCCCGTCATCCTGAAGGTAAATCCACCGACACCCACTGAGATTCAGCTGATTTCACCAAATTCATTTTTGATTTCCACCGTTCAGATTAATCTGCAAACCAGAAGTTATTTTGAAAAGTTAGCGGAAAAGAAAATCACAGCCATCGGTTTTGAATTCATCAAGGATTCGCACGGTCATCTACCGGTTGTCCGTCTGTTGAGTGAAATTGCGGGTACTACTTCCGTACTCGTTGCCGGCGAACTGATGTCCAACACCAATGGTGGCAAGGGCATTCTGATGGGCGGAGTTGCGGGATTACGACCGGCCGAAGTAGTCATTCTCGGCAGCGGAACCATCGGAGAATACGCTTCCAGAGCTGCTTTGGGACTGGGTGCAAATGTCCGGGTTTTTGATGATTCACTCACCCGGTTACGGCGACTGCAAACCAATCTCGGCATCCGCATTTCTACTTCCATGTTGGATCCCAAAGAATTAGGAAAATCCCTGCGGCGTTGCGATGTAGCCATCGGTGCTTTGCGCGGAGACGTCAGAACGCCCTGCGTGGTAACGGAGAAAATGGTGAAAGCAATGAAAGACGGTGCGGTCATCGTGGATCTGAGTATAGACAACGGCGGCTGTTTTGAAACTTCGGAACTGACCAACTTGGAAAAACCCGTCAGCGTGAAACACGGTGTGATTCATTATGGCGTAGCGAATATCACTTCACGCGTTGCCCGAACTACCACCAAAGCCCTGAGCAATTTTTTTATGCCCTACTTGCTGACTGTCGCCAAAGACGGCGGATTTGAAAGTGTATTGAAGCGGGATTATGGATTGAGAGCCGGGACTTACCTATTTCATGGCAGAATGACCGAACAGAAAATCTGCGAATGGTTTGACCTTCCATTTCACGACATCAATTTATTAATCGTATAATTGCCATCCGTTTTGAACCCTGATTTATGAGTGGATTTGCCAGAAGATTTAGATTTTATTTGACCGGATTTGCCATCGGACTTTTTTTAGTTTTTATCTTTTTCGGGAAAAGAGCCACGCAATGCTCCTATTTCCCCAATTCCAGAACTTTGGAAGAGGCAAAAGTTTATCCCATCATATTTGCTGACGAAGTGCAAAATGAAGGAATTGACAGCCTTTTTCTGTACAATGAGCTTTTTGTCAAAAGCAAAATCACCAATTTTGGCACCGAAGAAGTGAGAGCCACACCCTGCCGGATTTACCATGCGGAATATCGTGAAGAAATAGCTTATGATTTCGAGTTTCAGATTTGTGATAAAAAAGAAACGAGAATTACGGCATTGAAAAAAATAGTTAAATAAATTTTCTAATCACTTTTGAAATATGAGAAAATCAATAAAGAGTTATTTTCTCATTCTGCAAATCAAAATTTATTTCTTTTTGTTGAGAAACAATAAGATAGTAAACAGCCGCACCGGCAGCACCATAAGTTGCAGCTGAGAGAATGGTCGGCGCAAGCACGCCGGCACCGACGCCAATCAAAATAGCTCCGGTTGTACTGACAACATCATTGATAAACGGCCCCTTTCCTACATATTGACCGTTTTGAAAATTCATCTTCAGGAACATGCGATTATTTCTTCTGAAAATCAATGCTTTAGAATTTGCTTGATACGGTTTTATTCCGCCACCTCTCAAATACAAAATTCCATTTTCTGAATATGCGAAAGCATTTTTTACTTTTTTTCCGTTGGAATCCACGACATAATAATATCCTTTTTTATCATTCTTTACGACAAGCTGATAATTCCCGGGTTGGGATAAGCCGGCTTTCAGGTTCTCCGGCGTTCTGTAAAGTCCGTCTTTTAGAATGTTGGTTTCAGCAGATTTTTTAAATTCCTTTTTGTTTAGATACTCAGTTTCTCCTTTGTCAATAGAGAGAATTGAACTCAGAAATAAATGCTCCTGCTGTTGGGTATTGATATTGATGAAATGAACTTTATCGCCATCATAATACAAGTTGCTGAATTCGATTTTCTCATCATTTTTCATGGTGAGTACACCATTTTTGATAATCTCGATTTTTTCTTGTGCATTCAGCAGGGAAAAGAAAAAAATAAAGGCTAAAAATAACTTTGTTTTCATTGTTCGACTATTCAACCGTAGTTAATCATTCATTCAAAAATAAACAAGATGGATAATAACTTGAATTCACCAAACCAAGTATAATTATTCTATCAAAATTATGAAATTCCGAATTTAGCGAGCAGGCTTTACCGCTTCAATTTCGCAGCTCAGCTTTCGTGTGATATCTGAGATCTCACCTTCGCCGTCGATTTCCGCGTATTTGTTTTGCATTTTGTAAAATTCCGCAACTTCATCCGTTTTCTGATAATATTCGGTAATTCTATCCCGGATGATTTGCTCATTGGCATCATCGGCACGGCCGCTTTCTTTTCCGCGTTCCAAAAGCCGCTGAACTAAAATTTCATCATCTACTTTCAGAGAAAGACAGATGGTTACTTCATCCTGATAGTCTTCTTTCAGAATCATATCTAAGGATTCCGCTTGCGCAATGGTTCTGGGATAGCCGTCAAAAATAAATCCATCGTAGCCGTGGTATTTTTTGATTTCTTCACGAAGCATATTGGTCGTTATTTCATCCGGCACCAAATGCCCTTTGTCCATATAGGACTGCGCCAAAATCCCGAGTTCGGTTTTGTTTTTCAGGTTGAAACGAAACATATCGCCGGTTGACAATTGTTTCAGGTTAAAGTTTTCTTCCAAAAATTTGGACTGTGTGCCTTTTCCGCTTCCCGGAGGGCCAAATAATACAATATAAATCATCTTTACAATTTAATCTGATAAATATCCGGCAGATTTCTGCCCAGACCGTCATAATCCAAACCATAGCCAACCACAAATTTATTGGGAATCGTCAATGCAATCATGTCGATATCCAAATCCTTGGTATAGGCTTCGGGTTTGTACAGCAAAGTCGCTATTCGTATGCTTTTTGCCTGTTTTTTCTCTAAAATATCATACAGTTTTTCCAGCGTCGTTCCGGTATCCACAATGTCCTCCAAAATCACCACATGTCGGCCGGACAAATCCATCGGAATTTCCATTTCTATTTTCACCTCTCCCGTAGAAGCAACGCCATCGTAGGATTTTAATTTGAGAAAAGATATTTCACATTCTCCCGGATAATACTTTAAAAAATCACTCATGAACATAATCACCCCATTGAGCACACCCACAAAAACCGGAATCTCATCCTTGTACAATTCGTACATCGAATTCGCAATTTTCTTGATGGCATGATCAATTTCCTCCGAAGAAATATAGGGTATAAATACCTTGCCGTTGATAGTGATTTCCTTCATAAAATAAATGAGAACGCAAAAGTACGATTTTTTTAGATACCAAATTCCTTATTCTGAAAACGAAAAATATACGCTTTTTTTAGCTTGAAAACATTCCCGTAAATAACATCAAATTATTGTTTAAGAATTTGTTGCCGAATTCTAATTGATTTGATTTTTAACTTTTATTTCAACTTATTCTTCTTTTTTTCTTCTTTCATAAATGGATTTTTCTACCGGATTAAATTTGGTCAATCCAAGTACAATGGAAATTACAACCATTAAAATCAGATAAAACACAATCCCGTAAATGGCTCCAGAATAATGATTTATCATATAGCCAATTGCCATCGCAATGGCCAGTCCTAAGATGATGTAACTTAAAAATTTAATTTTCATTTTTTATTAATTTGCAAATGTTCTTTTGACCTCCCGAATTCCATCGATGTCTTTCAATTGCTTCATGATATTGTCCAATTGTTCTTTGTTTTTTACGGAAACTGATATTTTCCCTTCAAAAACCCCGTCTTCCTCAGACACATTGATGCTACGAATGTGTACATGCAGATTCGATGAAATCACACGGGTAATGTCATTAATCAGCCCCAAGCGATCAAGCCCGTGGATGTCAATGATGGCACGATAAATCTGAGAAGTGGAATCAATCCATTTCGCCCGTATGATGCGGTAAGCCTGATTGGCCTGCAATGCTACGGCATTGGGACAATCTTTTTTATGAACGCGTATGCCTTTAGCAACCGTTACAAATCCAAAAACCGGATCCCCCGGAATGGGATTGCAACAAGAAGCCAAGTCATAATCGAGTTTTTCTTCATCCGGCCCGAAAACCAAGGAATCATATTTTTGTTTCTCAGCTTCTTCTTTGGGAACCGAAGTTTTCGATTTGGGTCTGAATCTGTTCAAGAATCCGGTGATTCCTGTTCGGCTTTCTACAAATTTACGCAAAGCCTTGTTGTCAATTTCACCAATCCCCACTCTGTAGAATACTTCCTGGCTGTTTTTTACTTTGAAAAATGATTGTAGATTGTTCAAAACCGTTTCATTGAAATCAATTTTCAAATGTCTGAGTTTCCTTATTAGGATTTCTTTTCCTTCTTCTGAAATTGCGCGTTTTTCTGCATTCAGCGCAGCTTTGATTTTGGAAATCGCCCGGCTTGTCACCGTGAATTCCAACCAGTCTGCTTTGGGTTTTTGATTGGGAGAAGTGATGATTTCCACCTGATCCCCGCTTTGGAGTTCGTAGCTTAGCGGATACAATTTTCCGTTTACTTTTGCCCCCAAACAAGTATCGCCGACTTGGCTGTGAATTGCGTATGCAAAATCAAGAGAAGTAGCTCCTTTGGGCAAGGAAAACAAATCTCCTTTCGGGGTGAAAACAAAAATTTCCTTGCTGTATAAATTGAGTTTGAAATTATCGATAAATTCGGCAGCATCCTGTCCCTCATTATTTTCCAACATTTCCCGCACCTGATTGACCCATTCATCCACCTTATTGTCCTCAACCTGGTAATTGTCTTTGTATTTGTAATGTGCAGCCACTCCCCTTTCGGCGATTTCGTCCATACGTTGTGAACGAATCTGCACTTCCACCCAATGGGCATTTGGCCCTAAAACTGTGATATGCAGCGATTCATAACCGGTTGATTTCGGCTGAGAAATCCAGTCACGGAGTCTTTTGGGATTCGGACGGAAAACATCCGTTACGATGGAATAAATTTTCCAGGCAATGAATTTCTCATTTCGTTTGTCAGAATCATAAATTATGCGAATCGCAAATTTGTCATAAACTTCTTCAAATGGAATTCTTTGGGTAACCATTTTTCGATGGATGGAATAAATTGATTTGAACCTGCCTTTGATTTCAAATGTCAGGCTTTCATCTTGCAAGCGTTTTTCGACAATTTTCGTAAAATCCTTGATGTAGCGGTCTCTTTCCTCTTTGGTTTCCTGTAATTTACGTTCGATATCAAAATAAACCTCTGGCTTGGTATATTTCAAACTCAAATCCTCCAATTCGGATTTGATGTTATAAAGTCCCATTCGGTGTGCGAGTGGCGCATAAATGAAAATGGTTTCTGAAGCGATTTTCAATTGCTTGTCTTCCCGCATCGAATCCAATGTCCGCATATTGTGAAGACGGTCAGCGATTTTAATCAGGATGACACGGACATCTTCGGATAGGGTCAGCAAAAGTTTTTTGTAATTTTCAGATTGTATGGAAACATCCTGTCGATTCAGCACGGAAATTTTCGTCAGACCATCAATGATTTTCTCAATTTTTTCACCAAAAAGTTCACGAATATCCTCCAATGTATAGCGGGTATCTTCCACCACATCATGCATGAGCGCGGCCGCAATGCTGACTGCACCCAAGCCGATTTCATCCGCAATGATTTTGGCCACTGCGATGGGATGATAGATGTAGGGTTCTCCGGTTTTTCTGCGCTGGTCTTTGTGTGCTTCCACAGCCAAATCAAAAGCCCTGCGAATCAGTTTTTTATCTTCTTTCGTCAGGGTTTGATAAGTATGCTTCAGCATGTCCTTGTACCGCCGTGAAATTTCCAGATTTTCCTGTTTAATTGTATCTGCTATCTTTTCTTCCGCCATATTAAATTATAAAATTAAAATACTGAAAATAAACTAATTACCTTCCGGAAATTCGTTTTGAAAAATTAAAATTTTAAAAATTTACAGAAGAATAAAGTTAAACATTTTTTTGGCTAAAACAAATCTTTTATCAATTCCGGTGGCCGGCCTATTACAGCTTTTCCGTTTTTGACTACAATCGGACGTTGCAGAAGTTCGGGATGTTGTTGCATCGCCACAATGATTTGCTCGTCTGTCAATGTCCGACCCAAATATTTTTCCTTCCAAACAACTTCTTTCTGTCTGACTAATTCGATGGGTTTGATTCCCAATTTACGTACCAACTCCTTCAATTCCTTCAAGGAAATCGGGCTTTTCATGTATTCGATTATTTCAAATTCTTCCCCGGAATTCTTAACGATTTCCAATCCTTTTCTGCTGGTTCCACAGCGCGCATGATGATAAATCTGAATCATTTTTGGTTCAATATTTTTGTTTAAATTTATACAAATTTTAATTCAGATGAAAAAACATATTTTCTTCCTGATGGTTTTATTGGCGATAGCAGCTTGCTCCACACAACAATATACGCCTGATATTCAACCAGATTCCATTTCATTTGAGAAAGGAGGAGATAATGAATATGATATTTTGGTTTCAGATGCGGATTATGAAATTTATATGCAAAGCCAAGCGAAACCCATGAATTTTTATTCAGAAGATTATTACAAAATGAAAAATGAACGCTATGTTTCCGAATGGAATTACAGAAATGGACAACCAAATACTTACAACCCGAATTTTTATATTTTGCCGATTGATTATAATCCAAGAACGGAATACGGAATTAAATTCGAGTACAGATTGTATAATTTCTTCAAATTCATCGAATGGAAATACAAAATCAGGTTTTAATCCACTGCATTTTTGGAGATTTCAGTTTGTAACAAATATTACTGTACAACAATTTTTACGCTGTTAACTTTGCAAATGAATTCAGCGGCAAAAACTTTGGGATAAAAGAATTTTGAAATTCAATTTTTAAGCAAAAAAGCATTGAATGGCTTATGGACAGATTTTTAAGAAACTGGTCGCTGATGCGTGTTTTGGGGATATTGACAGGCGGATTTCTGTTTTACAAAGGAATTGAAAATTGGAATTGGCTTTTTATCACGCTTGGAGCCATCATCGGTCTTTGGGCATTGCTGAATATCCGATTAATCAAACCCGCAGAACCGCCGAATTTTGAAGAGGCCAACAATGTTTTGGACACGGAAGAAGTGTTTTACGAAGAAATAACAGCAGATGACGAAATTTAAAATCACAAACAATGACCTTTAGAGAATTGATTCAATCAGAAAAACCGGTTTTAGTTGATTTTTCAGCCGAATGGTGCGGGCCTTGTCGAATGCAGGCACCCATACTCCATGATTTAAAAAAGAAAATGAAAGAGGAAGTGAAAATTCTGAAAATTGATATTGACCAAAATCGAAAATTAGCCAATACCTTAGGAATCAGGAGCGTTCCAACGCTGATGATTTTCAAGGATGGAGAACCAAAATGGAGAAATTCCGGGGTATTTCCGGCTGAGCGGTTGGAGGAATTAATCAAACAATTCAGCTGATTTTCTTTACTACTTCAAGCAACTAAACATGATGAAAAATTATTTAATAAAAACCTTGATACTTTCGCTTCCGATTTGGTTCATCATTTCCTGTCAACGGGAGAAAATCGACCATGCAACTGAGGTTGTATCCACAGAAAAAATCGCAATCCTTTCCAAATCGGAATTGGACAGCATCGCAACTTTTTCCCAAAAAACTTTGTTGAAAAATATTAGTGGTGCCATTTCCAAAGGCGGAACCGAATATGCGGTCGAATTCTGCAATTTGAAAGCCATGCCCTTGACGGATTCCTTGTCTGCGCATTACGGAGTTTCAATTTCCAGAATCACTGATAAATCCCGGAATCCCCTCAACCAACTAAAATCTGCGGCAGACCGAGAAGTCTTTGAATATTTTAGAGCAAATTCCGGTCTTATCGACAGCTTGATTTCTAATGGAGACCAACAAGTTTATTACAAAAGAATCAATGCCGCCATGCCCGCCTGCATCCAATGCCACGGCAATCCGGAATCGGATATCGCATCCGGCACATTGTTAAAAATCCAAACGCTTTATAATCAGGATCAAGCCTTGGGTTATGCTTTGAATGATTTCCGCGGACTGTGGAAAATAGAAACAAACTGAGAATACTTGCGCCAAAAAAAGCCCGAAATACCGGGCTTCCTGTTTAATTGTATTTTAAAATTTTCTGGAAAACTGTATCTGTTGAATGCTAAGCTTTAATCGTTTCAATTGTTGAGTTTGACTCTAACAGAAGTATCGCAAAAGTCTTAAAATCTCTTAGTGAAATTAGATGAAAACATCATTATACTTTCTTCAGATAAATATGTTATTTCAATTTCATATTCTTAAATAAATTGAATGCTAAATGGGTTGTAAATTAATTAGAGAACGATTCAAAATTACTCCACAAACCCCATTCTTTCCATCAAAGCCTTATTGTCCGGTTTTCTGCATCAGCGATTCCATTGGGTCAAACACACAAAATTATTAAAACAATTTAATTTCGTTGAAAATCAAGATGAATCCGTACTTTTATGATAGACAATGAGTTTTGTTTAGGCTCAGTTTGCCGATTCTACATTATAAATTCCTCATAATTCGAATGGGAAATTAACTGTGTTGTATTTTCAGGATAAGCTTCCAAAAAAGATTTGGGAAAACGAATTTTCTTTTCTTTCCATTTGATTTCATAAGCATTCAGCAGTCCTTCTCTTTCTTCTATATAGTCGATTTCAGCTTTATCGTGGGTTCGCCAGAAATAATTATTTGAGAAAATCCCTTCATAAGATTTTTTCTTTAACCGCTCGCTGATGAGATAATTTTCCCACAAATGTCCTTTGTCCATTCTCATTTCGGGATGGGTAAAATTGCTAATCAACACATTTCTGACGCCATTGTCATAAAAATAATATTTCTTTCCTTTTTTGATTTCATTTCTTAGATTTCGGTTGAAAGCCGGCAATTTGAAAATCACAAAGGCTTTTTCCAACAAATCCAAGTATTTTTCGACGGTGGCAGTGTCGATATTCCCCACAGTTTTCGCCAATTCATGATAATTCACCTCACTTCCAACCTGAAAAGCAAGCGCTTTCAAAAGTTTATCGAGATGGCTTGGTTTTCTGATATTGTCCAATTTCAAAATATCCTTGTACAAATAACTTTGTGTCAGTTCAATCAAAACTTCTTTCTCCTTTCCCGGATTGTTCATCACTTCGGGATAGGAACCGTAAATAAGCCGGGTATCCAATAATCTCCTTGCTTCCAACGGTGAAAGATTTTCTGAAATTTCCCGATAACTGATTGGATACAAATGAAAAGTCTTTTTTCTTCCTGTCAACGGCTCAGATGTTTCATTTTGCAATTCAAATGCCGAAGAACCTGTGGCGATGATTTGAATTTCGGGATAGGTATCATACATCAACTTTAATTTCTTTCCAATATTCTCAATCTGTTGTGCTTCATCAATGATGACAAGCCGATGATTTTTTCCAATCAAACTCAATAATTGTGTACTCGTATTTGCAGCATTGAAAGCAGCCAAAATATCTTCTTCATCCGCATTCAACCACACGGAAGGTACATCTAATTCTTTTACCACTTCTTTCAAAATAGTGGTTTTCCCCACTTGTCTGGCACCGATTAATAATATTACTTTGCCCTTAAAACAGGCTTCTATTATGTTTTTTTGCAAATCTCTGCGGAACATTTTCTATCTATTTCAGGTCAAATGTACGAAGATTTCTTATCCTATTCTAAAATTTAGGCGTAATTTTTAGATTACAATCTAAATATTAGGCGTGATTTTTCGATTATGTTCTAAATATTAGGCGTTATTTTTAGAATTTGATTAAGTTTAAACAACCGATTAAAGAAAAGAAATGCATATTTATGGAAATCAACATAAGAAATGAGTATTAAGGGTTTCATTTTAAATGAAGCCCTTAATATTTTTACTCAGTAAACCCTGCTCTTTCCATCAATGCCTTATTATCCGGTTTTCTCCCTCTGAATTCCACATACAATTCCATCGGATCTATACTGCCGCCGCTTTCCAATAGTTTTCTGAATTTTTGAGAAACTTCAGGATTAAAAATCCCACATTCCTTGAAATACGCAAAAGCATCCGCATCCAAAACTTCCGACCATTTGTAAGAATAATAACCCGATGAATAACCTCCGTTGAAAATATGTGAAAACGAAACGCTCATATTATTTTCTCTAACAGACGGATACAAATCCGTACGGTCAAAAACCTTTTGTTCATATTCAGAAACCGATGCGATTTCGAGATTTTCTTCGCCGTGCCACGCCATATCCAATAAACCAAAACTCAATTGGCGAACCGTCTGATAGCCTTCCATATAATTGGCTGCTTTTCTCACCTTTTCAATCAATTCCTGCGGAATCACTTCTCCGGTTTGATAATGTCGTGCAAACATTTCCAAAACTTCTGACTCATAACAGAAATTCTCCATGAATTGAGACGGCAATTCCACAAAATCATAATATACATTCGTACCCGACAAACTTTCGTAAGTCGTATTCGCCAACATCCCGTGCAAGGAATGTCCAAACTCGTGAAACAAAGTCGTTACTTCATTGAAAGTTAGCAAAGAAGGTTTGTCCTTTCCGGGTTTGGTGAAATTGCAAACAATCGAAATATGTGGTCTTTTGTTTTTGCCGTTTATGTTGGATTGTCCACGGAATTCAGTCATCCAGGCACCTGCTTTTTTGCCTTTTCTCGGAAAGAAATCAGCATAAAACAAGCCCTGATGTTCATTTTCAGCATTCAGAATTTCATAAACTTTTACATCTTCGTGGTATTTGTCAATGTCGTTTCTTTCTTTGAATTGTAAGCCATACAATTTCTGTGCTGTCAGAAAAATTCCGTCAATTACTTTTTCTAAGGAGAAATAGGGTTTCAATTCTTCTTCCGAAAAATCGAATTTTTGCTTTTTGAGTTTTTCGGCATAATAAGCGTGGTCCCATTTTTGCAAATCATCCAAACCATCGGTTTCTTTGGCAAATTCTCTGATTTCATCAACATCTCTTTCACCAAACTTTTTGGATTTATCCAATAAATCATTCAAAAAATCCTTGACGATTTTAGGCGAATTCGCCATTCTTTCTTCCAAAACAAAATCAGCGTGGGATTGATAACCCAATAATTTTGCTCTTTCCAATCTTAGTTCTGCAATGGATTTGACTATTTCTTCGTTGTTGTATTCGTTTTGCTGAAAAGCCCTTTTTCCATACGCCAAACTCAATTCTTTGCGCAATTCACGATTGTCGGCATAGGTCATAAACGGAATATAGGAAGGCGCATGAAGGGTAAAAATCCAGCCTTCTTTTTCTTTGGATTCGGCTTCGTGTTTGGCCTGTTCTACAACAAAATCAGGCAAACCGCTTAAATCTTTTTCATCTGTGATTTGCAGTTCAAAAGCATTGGTTTCCGCCAAAACATTGTCGCCAAAATCAAGCTTGAGTTTGGCCAATTTCTTATCGATTTCTCTGAGTTTTTCTTTTTTATCATCCGGCAGATTGGCACCGTTTCTCGAGAAATTCCTATAGGATTTTTCCAACAAACGAAGTTGTTCAGGATTCAAATCAAATTTTTCTTTGTTCTCATAAACCGATTTAATTCTTTGAAACAAAACCGGATTCAAGCGGATGTCATTTGAAAATTCCGACAAAAGCGGAGAAACTACTTGTGCGGTTTGCTGCATATTTTCATTGGTTTCGGCATGCAATAAATTAAAGAATGTAGCAGAAACAATGCTCAATCTTTCACCGCTAACCTCCAAAGCTTCGACCGTATTTTTAAAATCCGGTTCTTCGGGATTATTACAAATCTCATCGATTTCTTTTCTTGCTTCATCCAAAGCGGATATAAAAGCGGGTTCAAAATCTTCATCTTTGATTTTAGAAAATGGAATGCTGTCAAAAGGGGTATTAAATTTATCTAAAAGTGGGTTTGTCATTTTGCTGTAATTTATACTGCAAATCTAAGGATTTAATACTTTCAGAAATTCAGTAGCAGGAATCTCCCTCGCACCCAGACTTGCCAAATGAGGTGTATAAACCTGACAATCGATTAATTCATATCTTTTTTGATATTTCCGGACAAAACAGATGAATCCGGCTTTGGATGTGTTAGAAACTTTTGCAAACATGCTTTCGCCACAGAAAACCCGTTTTTGTTCGATGCCATAAAATCCGCCGACCAATTCATCATTTTGCCAGACTTCAACGCTTTTTGCAATTCCGATCCGGTGAAGTTCCAAGTAGGCTGCTTTCATTTCATTTGTAATCCAGGTACCACACTGCCCCGGCCTGAAAATTTTCTGACAATTTGAAATCACTTCTTCAAAGGCTTGATTTTCTGTAATTTCAAAAATATTCTCTCTCAGAATTTTCGTCATTGATTTTGAAACCTTCAATTCTTCTGGATATAAGACAAATCTCGGATCGGGAAACCACCAAAGAATCGGTTCTCCGGGATTGTACCACGGAAAAATCCCTTTGCGGTAGGCAAGTTTCAGTCTTTCAACACTCAAATCGCCCCCATAGGCGAGTATGCCGTCCGGGTTTGCTTCTGAGTAATCTGGAAAAATCAATTCGTCTGTAAGCCGTTTAATCATACCGGTTTGAATTGAACGGTTTTGAATTAATGCTTTGCTTTTACTTTTCTGGAAATCAGAAAAAGAAACAGTTCTTTTGCGGTATTCTTTTCTATGACTGAAGTTAAAACACTAAACAACAATGAGTTGACACTTGATTTATTTTTAGGAGCGTTCGGCATAATCCCATATTTGCTTAGAAATAAACGGAGACTGCGCAAATTAAGGCGTGTCGGTTTAATGGCTGTTTAATTTTTTACCGAAGTATTGATTTTAAAATGATTTAGAAATACTTCCCTCTTCTGCGCATATTAGGATTTTGGAGATTTTTCCCAATATTTACCTTTTTGAGTTGTTCCTGCATCATTTTTATTTGTTCTGTCAGCATGCCCTGCCTATCAAGTTCTCTGGCTTCTTTCAATAAGATGGCTGCTTCATTTTTCCTTCCTTTGGCCATTACCGCACCGGCTAAGCTCATTTTAGCCATCGCTCGGTCATGTTTGAAACTAAGTCCGTATTCCAATGCTTTTTTCATGTGTTTTTCTGTTCCGGTCAAGTTGGTTTGCGCTTCCGTCATTCCGGTCAAATAATGAAAATACCCGAATTGTTTTCTGACCAATTGGGATTCCATGTTTTTAATTTTGCTCAATACATTTTTAGCTTTGTCCAATCTTTCTTTGCGCATATGCCAGAACGCCAGCAAGATATATTCATTTTTAAAGAACAATAGGACAGGCAGACCGGACAGTATGATAAGAACCGTACCCCAACCGTATTCCCGTATTGTAAACAGATAAATTCCCGCTATAATTATTAAGGCGGCGATAACTAATTTGATATATTTATTCATCTTTTAGAGTTGTGATTTGATTTTTTCCGTGATTTCATTCATTTCTTCTCGGCTCAATTGCAGTCTCGGATTCAGGAAACTCGTGTCCTGCATGGAATTCAATGGCATCAGGTGTACATGTACATGCGGAACTTCTAATCCGACCACTGCCATGCCCACTCTTTTGCAGGGAACGGCTTTCTCAATGGCACCCGCGATTTTATAAGAAAAATCCATCAATCCCAAATAGGTTTCCCTGTCTAATTCAAAGATTTTATCCACCTCTTTTTTGGGAACCACCAATACATGCCCTCTGACCACCGGAGAGATATCTAGAAAAGCGAAAAAATTTTCGTCTTCCGCAATTTTATAAGAAGGAATTTCTCCGTTGATTATTTTTGTGAAAATACTTGCCATCTTTAACCTACACTTATGTCCAGAACTTCGAAACTCATTTTGGTACCGTTGGGCAACAGTATCTCTGCAATTTCACCTACTTTTTTACCCAAAAGCCCTTTCGCAATCGGTGTGTTAACCGAGATTTTTCCTTTGGCCAAATTGGCTTCGCTTTCAGGAACGAGTTGATAACTCATTTCCATTCCGTTGGCTGTGTTCTTGATTTTTATATTGGATAAAATAGATATTTTTGAATGATCGAGTTTGGTTGGATCGATGACTCTTGCGCCTGCGATTTGGTCTTTTAGTTTTGCAATGCGCATTTCCAACAATCCCTGTGCTTCTTTTGCAGCATCGTATTCGGCATTTTCCGATAAATCTCCTTTATCTCGCGCATCGGCAATCTGCTGTGAAATTTTCGGCCTTTCAATGGATTCAAGCTGGTCTAACTCTTCCCGCATTTTATCCAATCCTTCTTGTGTAACATATTGTATATTTGCCATATCAAAATAATTAATAAAAAGAATAATCCTACGGATTTCCGCAGGACTATTTCGTACAAAGGTAAATAAAACCTAGCAAGAAAAAAAATGAAAATTCCTTTTTTTAGAAAACATTCGCTCATCCTTTTGTTTGCCGGCATGGCATTATTGACAGCTTGCTTAGACAATGATGGCCAAATGGATTGCAACCCTGAATATACCATTTCGGCTACTATCAATATCAATCTACCACTGTATAGCGAATTGGAAACACGCGGATGGACTTATGTGCAGGGTACAGGGACTGGCAGCCGTGGCATCATCGTTGTGAAAACAAATTCCGGTTACAAAGCCTATGACCGTAACGCCCCACATATCTGTCCCACAGCAGGTTCTACACTTGAAGTGGTGGATGACATCAAACTTTATTGCCCTCATGACGGCGCGGAATGGATTTTGCTGTCTGGCGAACCGATTTCAATCGCCAATCGTCCACCACGCGTATATGCGGCGATCAGAACCGGAGATATCATTACTATTTATAATTAAAGAAAAATTATGTTTGGAAATTTTATGGAAATCATGGGAAAACTACAATCTGCCCGTGAGAATTTTGAAAAATTAAAAGAAAAATTAGACAGTCAGACTTTTACGGAAACTTCCTCGTCCGGCAACACCTCAATTACATTGACTGAATTGGCCACCATCAAAGATATACAGATTGCACAAGGGCTGATGGCGGACAAACAACAATTGGAAGATGAATTGGTGGTAACGCTGAACAAAGCATTGGAGAAAGTAAAAAACAATGCGATGGAGGAAGCCAAAATAACAGCGAAAGAAAGCCTGCCTGCTATTCCCGGATTATCATTTTAAATCATTGACAATGGATAAAAAACAACGAATTATAGCAGAATTCAACCCCAACCTGCCCGGCGCATCGACCGGTAATATCTTTGGGCTGCCATTCGACAATTCACAAAGCGACATCATCATCATCCCTGTTCCCTGGGAAGTTACGGTCAGTTACGGCGATGGAGCTTCAGAAGGAGACAAAGCTGTTTTACAAGCTTCGTTTCAGGTGGATTTGCTGCATCAGGAATTTCCTGAATTATGGAAACTCGGTATTTCCATGGATGAAAACACACCTTTCTGGCGGCAGCAAAGCAAAATGCTGAAAAAACTCTCTCTACCAATTATACAGGCCCTGGAGGAAGGAAGAAATATCTTGGAAATACCGATGGCCAGAGCGGATTTTCACAGAATCAATCAGGGCTGTAATTTCATGACTCTGGAAGTCAAAGAACGGGCAATGCATTGGCTGAATCAGGGCAAAATGGTTGGTCTGCTCGGAGGCGATCATTCTACACCTTTGGGTTTTTTTCAAGCACATGGTGAAAATCACGATAATTTCGGCATACTTCATTTGGATGCACACATGGATTTAAGAGAAGCTTATGAGGATTTCACTTATTCACATGCTTCAATTATGTTCAACGCCCTTGAAATTCCACAACTCAAAAAAATAGTTCAAGTCGGAATCCGCGATTTTTGTGAAGAAGAATTAGAAGTGGTAAAAAACTCTGCCGGCAGAGTGAAAGTTTTTACTGATTTAGATTTGAAAAGACAACAGTTTGAAGGCGAAAGTTGGCAGCAACAATGCCAGAAAATCATAGCTGAACTTCCACAGAAAGTCCATGTGAGTTTTGACATTGACGCACTTTATCAATGGTATTGCCCCAATACTGGAACACCTGTTCCCGGCGGTTTATCATTTGAACAAGCGACTTATTTGCTGACTGCATTGGCAAATTCCGGAAAAGAAATCATCGGTTTTGATTTGGTCGAAGTCGCCCCGGGTGAAAACGATGAATGGGATGGGAATGTGGGCGCGAGAATGTTGTTTCATCTCTGTGGAGCCTTAGCAAAATCAAAAGGAAGGCATGTGGGAAATAGGGTCGTGTTTTAATTTGAAACCCCGATGAAATATTCATTCAAAAACGATTATTCAGAAGGTTGTCATCCTTCCATTTTGGAGGCCTTGGTCACCACCAACCTCCGTCTGCAAAAGGGTTATGGAGAAGATGAATATTCTGTAGAATCAAAAAAAGCCATCCAAAAGGTTTTCAACTGTCCGAATGCCGTGGTTCATTTGGTTTCCGGCGGAACACAAGCCAATCTGTTGGTGATTTCTGCGGTTTTGCGGCCACATCAGTCCGTAATTTCGGCTGATTCGGGGCATATCAATTCCCATGAAGCCGGTGCCGTGGAAGCTACAGGTCATAAAATTCATGGCGTAAAAACACCGGACGGCAAACTGACCCCTGAAATTTGTCAAAAAATTTTGGAATCAGTTGAGAACAAACCACACATGGTACAGCCCAAATTGGTTTACATCTCTAATTCCACAGAATTGGGAACACATTACAAGCTAAACGAACTCAAGGACTTATATAAATTCTGTCAATCCAATGATTTGTATCTCTATATGGATGGCGCAAGACTTGCGCAGGGACTGATGGTTGAAAACAATGATTTGTCTGCCGGAGAACTTGCCCAATTTACTGACGTTTTCTATGTCGGTGGCACCAAGAATGGTGCGCTGCTCGGTGAAGCCATCGTCATCAATCATCCGGAATTGCAAAAGGATTTTGAATTTCATCTCAAACAAAAAGGGGCTTTGCTCGCCAAAGGTCGATTGTTAGGCATACAGTTCAGCCAATTGATGAAAGATCAATTGTATTTTGAACTCGGGAAAGCGGCCAATCAAAAAGCAATGAAAATCAAAAAAGCCTTTGAAATCAAAGGCTGTAAATTTTTAACAGATTCCTTTACCAATCAGCAGTTTCCGATACTTCCCAATAAATGGATTGATGAATTGCTAAAGGATTTTGAATTTTATATCTGGGAAAAAACAGATGAAAATCATACAGCCATCCGGCTGATTACTTCCTGGGCAACTCCGGATGAAGCTGTGGAAACATTTATCCACAGAATCAAAGCTTTATAATTTCAATTCGATCAATACAATTCCGGCAACTGATCCGGTTTGGCTTCTCTGACTAAATTGTAAACTTGTTCGATGATATCGTCCTCAGATGGTTTTGAAAAATAATCTCCGTCGGTCGCATAAGCCGGTCTATGTGCTTTGGCCGTAATGGTCAGCGGCTGACTATCAAGTTGAAAATAACCTTTCTGCACTTCGAGAATCTGTTGCAAAATAAATGCAGAAGCACCTCCGGGTACATCTTCGTCAATGACCACCAAACGATTCGTTTTCTTCAGACTTTCCACGATTTCATGTTTCACATCAAAAGGCAAAAGCGACTGAACATCAATCACTTCCGCTTCCACCCCAAGACTGCTCAACGCTTTGGCGGCGTCCATCACAATCCGCCAAGTAGAACCGTAAGTAACGAGCGTTACATCCTTTCCTTCACGGGTTACTTCAATTTCGCCAATTGGGGTTGTAAATTCTCCGAGATTCAAAGGCTTACTTTCTTTCAGTCGGTAGCCGTTCAAGCTTTCAACAATAATTCCCGGTTCATCGCTTTGTAATAAAGCATTATAAAATCCGGCGGCTTTGCTCAAATCACGAGGAACTAACACACAAATACCACGAACGAGATTCAGGATTCCGCCCATCGGAGAACCTGAATGCCAGATTCCTTCCAACCGATGACCACGGGTTCTGATAATCAACGGAGCCTTTTGTCCACCTTTGGTGCGGTATTGTACTGTTGCCAAATCGTCGGACATGATTTGCAGACAATAAAGCACATAATCCAAGTATTGAATTTCCGCTATCGGTCGCAACCCACGCATCGCCATGCCTATCCCCTGCCCTGCTATCGTAGATTCGCGAATGCCGGTGTCTGTCACCCGCAGTTTCCCGTATTTTTTCTGCATTCCTTCCAATCCCTGGTTCACATCTCCTATATCCCCGGTATCCTCGCCAAAGACCAATACATTTTCCGTTTTTTCAAATATTTTATCAAAATTATCCCGAATGATGACCCGACCATCCTCCATTTCCGGAATTTCCGGATAAACAGGAGCTACATTTTTCACTTTCAGTACACTCCATTCTGACTGGCTGTTTAAATGGGAAGAATAAATATCATTTTCTTTTTCAAATCGGTCTTTAAGCCAATTGACAAGTTCTGCTCTGGCTGGAGAATTCTCTCCGCGGGTGATTCTAAGAATTTTTCGTACTGTGCTGTAAGTATCTTTTTTTATTGGAATTGGTTTGGATTTCAAAGCATTGATTTCAGCTTCCGCAAAAGCTTTGTTCGGACTGACTTCCAAGACGCTATCCAACAAACTAACCGCCTGATTCCTCAGCTCAGTCAGGGGATTCAGATAATCTTCCCAGGCTTGTTTTCTGGCTTCTTTCACGATTTGTTTCGCTTCCTGTTCTATGGTCTGAATTTCTTCTTCAGTCGCCAATTTTTCTTCACCGACTTCAGAGTTCAATATCCATTCTTTGAATTTACTGATGCCGTCAAAATCTTTTTCCCATTGCAATCTTTCGGGAGATTTGTAACGTTCATGCGAGCCGGAAGTCGAATGCCCCTGCGGTTGGGTGCATTCACGAACATGAATGATACACGGAATATGCTGTTCGCGTGCCAGTTTTTCTGCTTCTTCATAAGCAGCAATCAAACCGGGATAATCCCAAGCTTTGACGGTGAAGATCTCTAATCCGCGGCTGTCCTCGGTTCTTTGAAAACCAGAGAGCATCTCACTGAGATTGGATTTTGTTCTTTGATAGGCGGCGGGAACGGAAATGCCGTAGCCATCATCCCAAATGGATAGTATCATCGGAATTTGCAGCACTCCTGCGGCATTTACTGCTTCCCAGAAAGGGCCTTCGGAAGTACTGGCGTCGCCAATCGTTCCAAATGCAACCTCATTTCCGTTAACAGAAAATTTTTGTTCCGGATCGGCTTTCGGGTTTTCTCTGTAATATTTTGAAGCCTGAGCCAATCCGAGCAATCGCTGCATTTGTCCGGAAGTAGGAGAAATATCGGAACTTGAATTTTTTTGTTCAGTCAGTTTTTTCCAAGAGCCGTCGGGATTCAGCGAACGTGTCGCAAAGTGTGCGGTCATCTGTCTTCCACCCGATGCGGGTTCTTTTTCAATGTCCGTATTGGCATACAGTTGCGCAAAAAATTGGGAAGCCGTCAATTGCCCGATGCCCATCATGAAAGTCTGGTCTCGGTAATAGCCGGAACGAAAGTCTCCGTTTTTAAAAACACGTGCCATCGCCAACTGCGGTAATTCCTTGCCATCACCAAAAATCCCGAATTTCGCTTTTCCGGTCAAAACTTCTTTTCTTCCGGTTAAACTCGCTTCACGGGAAATGATGGCTGTTTTTAAATCTTCAAGAACCTGTTTTTTAAATTGCTCGAACGATAATTTATTTTCTGTAAGTGTATGCATTGCTCTATTTTTCCTAAGGTAGCAAAGTTAAAAAATAAGATGGATATAAAAGGTATGAGAATTTCATGGTTTTTGATGTTTCTAAATTTCGAATGCAAAATTCTGTAAGGTTAGAAAACCTTTAGAGGTTGAATTTGGTTATTGACAAACAGTTGAAAACCCATGCAATAGTTTTGAACTGTTCACTTGTAATATTCAGATAAATTGGTTTAAATTGCTCCTGCAATGAATTTTCTGGCGCATCAGTTTTTATCTTTCGGTGAAAGAGGGCTTCAAATCGGGAATCTGTATGGTGAAATCGTACGGGCCAAAGAATATTTGCAATACCCGGATGATATTCAAAAAGGGATTTTGCTGCACCGCGCCATTGATTCATACACCGACAGCCATCCGACCGTCAAGCACAGCACATCTCTATTTCACAACAAATACGGAAAATATGCACCGGTCATCGTGGATGTACTTTATGATTATTTTTTGATTAAAAACTGGAAGAAATATTCAGAAGAATTATTTGAAGATTTTGTCAACAATTGTTACCGTTTATTTGAAGAAAACCTCCCAACTTTTCCTGAAAATCTGCAATTTATCATGCAGCATCTGCTGAAAAATGACTGGTTTCGCAATTATGCCACCACAGCCGGAATCCACGAAACGCTGTACGGGCTGAGCCGTCGCAGCAAATTTAAAAACAATATCGATGAAGCCGTCAATGAACTGATTCGATTTGAAACCATGTTAGATGAGGATTTCAATTTATTTTTTCCCGATTTAATCAGGCATTGCAAAAGTTTCATCAAAAGCAAATCATAATCCTTAAATTTGGAGATTTCAAATCAAAAATTCAAAATTCAACAATGGATATACAGTTCAATCAACGCGAAGATAAAAACAAACTTCTGGCTGCCGATTTAAAAAAGAAATTGAAAAAAATCTATATCGGTGGTGGAGAAAAGAAAATTGAAAAATTAAAATCACAGGGTAAAATGACTGCACGGGAACGCTTGGATTATCTCTTTGACAAAGCCCGTCCCAGGATTGAAATCGGTGCATTTGCCGGTTATGAAATGTACGAGGAAGAAGGCGGTTGCCCGGCAGGCGGCGTAGTTGTGGAAATCGGTTACGTTTCCGGTAAACAATGTATTGTAGTTGCCAACGATGCAACTGTCAAAGCCGGTGCATGGTTTCCCATCACGGGCAAAAAAAATCTAAGAGCTCAGGAAATCGCCATGGAAAACCGGCTGCCCATCATTTATCTGGTGGACAGTGCCGGGGTTTATCTCCCGATGCAGGCTGAAATATTTCCCGACAAAGAGCATTTCGGAAGGATCTTTAGAAACAATGCCGTCATGAGTTCACGCGGCATCATTCAGATTGCAGCGGTGATGGGCAGTTGCGTGGCCGGAGGTGCTTACCTGCCAATCATGAGCGATGAAGCCATGATAGTCGATAAAACCGGTTCCATCTTTTTGGCCGGAAGTTATTTGGTCAAAGCTGCGATAGGTGAAGATATTGATAATGAAACTTTGGGGGGTGCCACGACCCATTGTGAAATTTCAGGGGTTACGGATTATAAAGCCAAAAATGATGCTGATGCTTTAGATAAAATCCGTTCCATAATGGATAAAATCGGCGATTTTGAGAAAGCGGGTTACAACCGTTCAACGCCAGCGCTCCCTACAGAAAATGAAGATGAAATCTTCGGAATTCTTCCCGCAAACCGTGCCGAACAATACGATATGTATGACGTAATAAAACGTTTGGTGGACAATTCGGAAATCGATGAATACAAAGCTGATTACGGGAAAACCCTGATTTGCTGCTATGCACGTATTGACGGCTGGGCCGTGGGCATCGTTGCCAACCAACGAAAAGTAGTGAAATCACGCAAGGAAGGGATGCAGTTTGGTGGCGTGATTTACTCGGATTCGGCGGATAAAGCCACTCGGTTTATCGCCAATTGCAACCAGAAAAAAATTCCGTTGGTATTTTTACAGGACGTAACTGGATTCATGGTCGGTTCAAAATCCGAGCACGGCGGTATCATCAAGGACGGTGCCAAGATGGTCAATGCAGTTTCTAATTCCGTCGTTCCCAAATTCACGGTGGTCATCGGAAATTCTTATGGCGCAGGCAATTATGCCATGTGTGGAAAAGCCTATGACCCACGTTTGATTTTCGCCTGGCCTTCAGCTCGTTTGGCCGTTATGGGCGGTGAGCAGGCCGCAAAAGTTTTACTACAAATCAAGGAGAGCGAACTCAAAAAAAGCGGACAAAAAATTAATGAAGAAAAGAAAAATGAACTGCTGACGGAAATCGAAGATAGATACGACCGACAGACCAGCCCCTACTATGCTGCGGCTCGGCTTTGGACTGATGCTGTCATCAATCCGACCGATACCCGAAAATGGATTTCGATGGGAATTGAAATGGCGAACCACGCCCCCATTGAAAAACCCTATAACCCGGGAGTTTTGCAGGTTTAATTTCAAATTTCAACCAATTATAAAAGCCTTTCAGATTCATTTCCGAAAGGCTTTTCGCTATCATATTAACAATTGATTATAACACTGTCGGATTGCTGTCATCAATATGGAAATAATTGATAACGCTTTCATAATCCGTTAAATCCACATTCGCTGATTTTCCTGTTGCAGCGGGAACAATTAAAATTCTGAAAGTTTTATTTTTCACATAAGAAGTATTCGTCAAATCAAAAGTTCCGCCGGCATAAATCACAAAATCCTCTTTCGAGAAATCATAATTGTAATCTACTTCATGACCGTCCGCTAAATAAAAAGTAATTGGAATCGCTTGCCATACCGGAGAACCCGTAGATATATTGCCGTTTTGCATGAAAATCAACACCACATCCGAACTGTATAATGAGGATGTAAAAGCTCTTGAAATCTGAAATACACCATCGATGTTTTCAAGGTCAACATTTTGTAAATCTATCGCTATCGGAAAAGTGTCTTGGTCAATATCATCGTCTTTGCAGCTGAATACTGCAAATCCCACAAGGGCTGCCATCAAATAGGGAATTAGTTTTTTCATTGTTTTATAATTTTCTTTCTTAAGTTCAAATCATATACCAAAATTCAAAATTGAGGATTTTTGTAATAAGCAGCAAGCCACCAAATTCAAATTTATTATTTACCATTAAAAAATTAAGGCAATGAAAACACCTCTAACTTCTGATTTTGTTCATTAAGTCAGCTGCCAATTTCAGCAATCTCCACAAACAAACCTTCCTCAGTTTTCTCAACCTGAGCTAAATTGTTGGTGGTCAATTCTTTGATGGCTTTGTCCCATTTTTTATTGGATAAATTCGCTTGATTTTTCAATTCAGTAAGTTCAATTTTATCGTATTTTTTCAGAAGTTCAAAAACCATTTTTGCGTCCTCATTCAATTCTATTTTCTTTTTTTCTGGTCTCATTTGAGGAAAGAATAAAACTTCCTGAATCGATTGTTGATCGGTCAGAAACATGACCAGTCTGTCCATCCCGATTCCCAATCCGGAAGTCGGTGGCATCCCGTATTCCAAAGCCCGCAAGAAATCCTGGTCGATGAACATCGCTTCGTCATCGCCTTTTTCCGATAGTTTTAACTGCTCTTCAAATCGTTCTCTTTGGTCAATCGGGTCATTTAATTCCGAATAAGCATTGGCAATTTCTTTGCCGCAAACCATCAGTTCAAATCGCTCGGTCAATCCTTCTTCCGAACGGTGCTTTTTGGTAAGCGGCGACATTTCTATCGGATAATCTGTAATGAAAGTCGGTTGAATGAAGTTTCCTTCGCATTTTTCGCCAAATATCTCATCAATTAATTTTCCTTTGCCCATGGTGTCATCGACTTCAATGCCCATGGAAATAGCTGCTTGACGGATTTCTGCTTCGGATTTTCCTTTGATGTCAAATCCGGTGTATTTCAAAATTGCATCGCGTATGGAAATTCTCGGATAAGGCGCTTTCCATTCGATTTCATGTTCACCAAAAGTGGATTTTGTACTTCCGTTTACCGCAATGGCGCAATGTTCCAACAGTTTTTCGGTGAAATTCATCATCCAGTTATAATCCTTGTAGGCAACATAAATTTCCATGGCCGTAAATTCAGGATTGTGGGTGCGATCCATGCCTTCGTTTCGGAAGTTTTTGGAGAATTCATAGACGCCGTCAAATCCGCCGACAATCAGTCTTTTTAGATACAATTCATTGGCGATTCTCAGATATAGCGGAATGTCCAATGCATTGTGATGCGTCACAAAAGGTCGGGCGGCAGCACCCCCCGGAATGGGTTGTAAAATAGGCGTTTCTACTTCGATATAGCCTTTTTCGTTGAAATATTCCCGCATGGCATTGAACATCTTTGTTCTTTTGATAAAAATCTCTTTCACATGAGGATTCACCACCAAATCCACATAACGCATACGGTATCTGGCTTCCGGATCGGTGAAGGCATCGTGTACCTTTCCTTCGTCATCGGTTTTTACTACCGGCAGTGGTCGCAAAGCTTTAGAAAGCAGACTCAATTTGGTGACATGGACGGAGATTTCTCCCACTTTGGTTTTGAATTGATGGCCTTCAATGCCTATAAAATCACCGATGTCTAACAATTTTTTGAACAGCACATTGTATTCGGTTCCTTGCTCGTCATTGGAGATTGAATCCCGTGCAATGTACAACTGAATTCTGCCCGTACTGTCCTGTAACTCAGCAAAGGAAGCCTTTCCCATCAAACGAACAGACATCATTCTACCGGCTAATTTCACGGGTTTCCCGTCTTCAAAATTCTTCAGAATTTCTTCGGCAGTAGAAGTGGTTTTGAATTCGGCAGCCGGATAAGCTTCTATACCCAGCATTTGCAGTTGGGCGAGTTTCTCGCGACGAATGATTTCCTGTTCTGATAATTGCATTTGACTATGAAATTTAGGTTTGCAAAGATAGCAAAGATGGCAGAATCAAAGGGCAAGGAAGCGGTATTAAAATTCCGGGGATTTCCGATGAGAATGAATGGATTAAATTTTCTTCAAAATCTCATCTTCCCAGTATTTATCGGATTGACCGGAAAGTACGGTTTCCAACCAGTCGTCCAAAGTCAGTTTTTCCAAATATTCCGGGTTGATTTCAACAAAAGGATTTGCAAAGAAACTTGCGGGTAATTCCGGATTTTCACGGTCAATGACCAAAATATTTTCCGGATTGTAAAAAGGATACTTTTTGATGCCGGGGTTGGTGGTAATCAATTTTCTGCCAGCTGCAAGTGTTTCAAAAGTCCGCATGGACAGTCCCAATTGAAAGGGTTTGTTGGTATCCAAAACCGCAAAACTTCTCTGATAAATTTTAGAAACTTCGGTGTGCGACAACCGGGTGAAACTGACTTTTTTGATATCAAAGGAAGACATGGTTTTATCAAAAATCCTTTTCATCCGAAAGAAAAATTTATTCGGTGCATAATAATACATAAAGGTTTTCAAGCCTTGCTGATTTGCGGCTTTCTGTATTTTCTCTCCGATGTGATAACGGTCGGTATGCGCCGAACCGATGAAAGTGATATCAAATGTTTTTTCACTTTCCGTTTTGTTTTGTTGAAATTCTTGTACAAAAAATGAAGGCCTGAATTTCAGTTGGTAGTTGACCGCATCACCGGGTTCAAAAGTATAATTTACATCAAACAATGGAAAAAGTTTCAAAGCCCGCGGATATTCCCAAACCGTATCATAAAAATAAAAAATCGTCGGCGTTTTGGGATGTAATTTTTTGAATTCCGGAATGAAAAACAGCGGAATGGATTCTCCTTTGATCAACAGCAAACAATCATAGGTTTTATTCTTGGTTTGCTGCAAAATATTGCGATAATACCGGTTGATTTTCCCTTGAATCAAAGCGGGATAAACGCGGATAATTCCTTTGAAAATATTGGAATTGGAAGGTCTTTCATCATAAAATTCCACATCTGCACCCAATTCTTTCATCCTTTGCAAAATGGATTTTTCATATTCAAAAAAACTGGGTGAAATGAATAATATACGTTTCCCTTTTAACTTCATGATGGCGCAAAATCAGTTTTCAAAATTAATGTTTTAATCGTGCAATCAAAACTTAATCCTTAATTATGATTTTTGAATTGAAATAGCAAACTGTAGAAGATATCAAACAATTTGAAGAATTGTTTCGGAATCATCCCAAAACAACATCCAAGACCATCATGACCATAAAACCACCGACAAATCCGATGGTAGCAACTTCTGAATTTTTATTCTGTTGGGCTTCGGGGATTACATCTTCGACTACGACAAAAATCATGGCTCCCGCTGCAAAAGCTAATGCATAAGGCAAAACGGGTGTAAATGTAATCACGGCAACGGCACCAATGACGCCGGCAATTGGTTCGACTATGGCTGAGGATTGCCCCAACATAAAGCTTTTTCGTCGGCTCAATCCCATTCTTCGCAAAGGCACCGCTACCGCAATTCCTTCGGGAAAATTCTGCATCCCGATTCCAAGTGCTAACGCTACCGCTCCACCAATAGAAGCTTCGGGAATTCCTGCTGCAACTCCTCCAAACAAAACCCCGACGGCCAATCCTTCCGGAATATTATGCAGCGTGATAGCGAGAATCATTAAAGTCGTTCGCTGCCAAGGTGTTTTTACGCCATCCACCCTCTTGAAATTGACATGCAAATGCGGCAAAATCTTGTTGAGCGAAAATAGGAAACCGGCTCCCGCCAGAAATCCAATGACCGTTGGAAGCACTTGGGTAAATCCGGTTCCTTCACTCATATTGATGGCCGGAATGATCAAACTCCAGACACTTGCCGCCACCATCACGCCACCCGTAAATCCTAACATGGCGTCCATCAGAATTTTATTTATGTTTTTGAAAAAGAAAACTGACATGGCACCTAATGCCGTAACAAGCCAAGTAAAAACAGTAGCATACAGTGCTGCCAACACCGGGTCTATACTTTCAAAAAAACGGATAATGCCCTCTGTCATTCAATTCAATTTTTGACTATTCAGTATCGTAATCCGAGTTTACGGAATTTAAATTTGCAAACATATTAAGTTAGATTAATCTAACAAAATTATTTTGCAAATATTTTTAGATTCAAAGAAAAGAAACGATTTTTTGGAAATTACACGAAGCATTTTCAGCTAATGGCAATGCTTGATCTTACTGTAATATATATTGGATGCTTATTTTGCGACAAAATTACTTTTACCAATCATGTAACGATAAGACCTATTTTTTAAGTCTTATCGTTACACAAAAGGTAATTTGAAAATCATCTTTAATTTAGTTCTACAACCTCTTCCACTTGAGTCGCAAACTATTGCTCACCACACTCACTGAACTCAGTGCCATGGCGGCTCCGGCTATCATCGGATTAAGCAAAAATCCGTTGAGTGGATAGAGGATTCCGGCCGCAATCGGAATACCGATGATGTTGTAAATGAACGCCCAAAACAGGTTTTGTCGAATGGTTTTGACCGTTTGTGTCGATAGTTTGATTGCTTGCGAAATTTTGAGTAAATCACCAGAAAGAATGGTCATTTTAGCAGATTCAATCGCCACATCACTTCCTTTTCCCATCGCGATGCCCAAATTGGCCTGCGCCAGAGCCGCACTGTCATTGATGCCGTCGCCGCCCATCGCAACCACCTTGCCCTCGGATTGAAGTTTTTTGATGAAATTCAATTTGTCTTCGGGCAAAACTTCTGCGTAAAAATCATCCATTTCAATCTCCCGTGCCACCGCAGCTGCCGAAGCTTCGTTGTCTCCGGTTTGCATATAGACCTTAATGCCGGCAGCTCTCAGTTGTTCGATGGCTGCCTTTGAACTGGGTTTGATTGTATCCGAAACCGATGCACCTGCAAGAATTCGTGTGGAATTACTCATCAGAATCACCGTTCTCGAACGAATGTTTTTCTCGCCCATCCAACTGTTGACTTCAGAGGTCAGTTGTATGCCATTTTCTGCCAAGAATTTAGGATTACCAACGAAATAAGTTTCGCCTTGATATTTACCGATGATTCCTTTGCCGGAAACGCTTTCCACTTCCACACCTTCGAGAAACAACTGCCCGAATTTTGGAATTTCGGAATGGCCTTCGTCGCCTCTTTTGACCTTTTTTTTGCCATCGCTGATTTCGCTGATGGTTCTGACATAAGCCTCTAAGTATTCAACAATCGCCTCTGCGAGCGGATGTTCGGATTGTTTCTCGATGGAGTAGAGAACAGGTGCAATCTCTACCGAATCGCTATTGAACCATTTGAGTTTAAAAACCCTGGGTTGCCCTTCTGTAATGGTACCGGTTTTGTCCAAAACCACGGCATCCACTTTTTTTGCGATTTCCAATGTTTCTGCATCTTTGATGAGAATGCCGTTGTCGGCACCTTTCCCGATTCCTACCATGATGGCTGTAGGCGTGGCCAATCCCAACGCACAGGGACAGGCGATGACCAAAACCGTAATCATGGCAAGTAGTCCACGGGTAAATCCATGTTCACCGCCTAAAATGACCCAGACAATCAGTGTTAGTACCGCTATCAACAGCACCGCAGGAACGAAAATTGCAGCGATTTTATCGACCAATTTCTGCACCGGAGCCTTGCTCCCTTGTGCATCCTGTACCATTTTGATGATTTGACTCAACAAGGTTTCACTTCCGACTTTTGTGGCTTTAAATTGAAAACTTCCTTTCATGTTGACCGTTCCTGAAAAGACTTTTTCGCCTTTGATTTTTTCCACCGCCACCGGTTCACCCGAAATCATGCTTTCATCTACAAAGGAATTGCCCGAAATCACTTCACCGTCCACCGGAATTTTTTCGCCGGGTTTTACCAAAATAATATTGCCTGGCTCTATTGAAGCCACCGGAACTTCCATTTGGTGACCATTCTCATGAACCACAGTCACGGTTTTGGGTTGCATTCCGATGAGTTTTTTAATGGCCGAAGAAGTATTTCCTTTGGCCCTTTCTTCCAATACTTTTCCAATCAAAATAAAAGCGATAATCACTCCTGCTGCTTCAAAATAAACATGAGCTTCCATTCCTCGGCTCAGCCAAAATTCTGGAAACAAAGTATTGAAAACACTGAATAAATATGCAATCCCCGTACTCATGGCCACTAATGTGTCCATATTGGCCGAACGGTGTTTGAGTTGTTTCCATGCGCCTGTAAAAAACTGTTTACCGAACACAAAAACAATGGGTGTGGAGAGTGCCCACATGATGTAATTGGCGTATGGAATATCCATGAATACCATGCCGATGAACATCAAGGGAACGGACAAAATAATTGCCCAAAGGGTTTTCTTTTTCAGTGTTTCGTAATTCCTTCGTTGCAATTCCTCCAAACTGTCTTTGGCGTCCTCCGATTCGTCAATCATCAGGTCGTAACCTACTGCCTGCAATGCTTGTTTTAGTTTTTGGGAATCGGTCAATGAGGGAATGTATTCAATCAATGCATCTGTATTGGCATAGTTTACTTGCGCATCCACCACGCCCGGCTGCATTTTCAAGATGTTTTGTGAGCTCGAAGCACAAGAAGCGCAAGTCATGTTCAGGACGGGGAAATGTTTTTTGATGGTGGGTACATTGTAGCCGAGTTCTCTGATTTTTTGGACTGCAAGCGGAAGTGCTTCATCAAGATATTTGGCCGATATTTTCGCCCGTTTGTTGTTGATTTCCACAGAATGTTCGCTGATTTCCGGGATTTCGGAAAGTCCTTTGTTGACAATCATAGCACAATGCTCGTTGTCCACATTTTCTAAGGGTATGTAAATTGTTTCTAATGCCATAATTTTGTTCTCTGCTGCAAATTTCGGAATTACAATGCAGACAGCCTTACAGAATGATGGATAAGAGTTATATACTATTGATGAATGCTTGCATCAATATTCCGTTTTATGGGGGTCATTTGTCCATTTCTCAAAAATTTCTAAAGCTTCATTCCGCATCATCTGCGCAACCGGAATTTTTCTTTTTTCCACAGGTAAAGCGATTTCATCGTAAATAAATGAATCATCAAATCCGATGGCTTTTGCATCATTTTTGGTGTTTGCATACCAGATTTTATCAATTCTTGCCCAGTAAATTGCACTCAGACACATGGGACAAGGTTCGCAAGATGTATAAATCTCACAACCGGAAAGGTCAAAATTATTCAGTTTTTTGGCTGCCATCCGGATGGCCTCCACTTCTGCATGCGCAGTCGGATCCTGAATTACGGTCACTCTGTTCGTTCCTTGGGCAATAATTTTACCGTCTTTAACAATTACAGCACCAAATGGCCCGCCGCCGGTTTCCACACTTTGCGCAGAACAGGCAATGGCTTTTAACATAAATTCCTGATTGTATGACATTTTTTCTAATTAAATAATTGATAAATTCCTTTGAAACCCACTCAAAACAATTCTTTTCTGATGATGTTTTGCGAACGATCCGGTCCTACGGAAACTAAGTAAATCTCAATTCCAAGATATTCTTCAATAAATTGTATGTATTCACGGGCTTCACGCGGCAATTCATCAAAGAAATTGATGTTGGAAATATCTTCCTGCCAGCCTTTCAGTTCTTTGTAAATCGGCTTGTACATATCTAATTTGGTGGTTGACGCCGTGAAATCGTGTTTAATCTCCCCGTCTTCGGTTTGATAATCCGTACAAACCTTAATCGTCTCAAATCCGCTCAGCACATCCAATTTTGTAATCACCAAATGCGTGATTCCATTGATACGGCAAGCATGACGGAGCATGACCAGATCCAACCAACCGCATCTTCTCGGACGCCCCGTGGAAGCTCCGAATTCATTGCCGACTTTGCGGATATGTTCCCCGATTTCATTTTCCTGTTCAGTGGGAAATGGTCCGTTTCCGACCCTTGTGCAATAAGCTTTGGATACGCCAATCAGGTTTTTGAGTTTGGTCGGAGGAACACCTGCGCCTACACAGACACCTCCGGTTGATGGTGAAGAAGAAGTTACATAAGGATAAGTACCGTAATCGATGTCAAGCATCAAGGCTTGGGCACCTTCAAACAACACATTTTTTCCTTCGTCGATGGCGTCGTTGACTTCCACAACCGCGTCAATCAGTCGGTCTTTGATTTTTTCGCCAAAAAGGAGATAATTGTTGTAAATTTCATCCAGTTCCAATGCCGGCTTGTTATACAATTTCTCAAAAATCGCATTTTTGATTTGAAGATTGATTTTTAGTTTTTCCAACAAGACTTCCGGATTGAGCAAATCAATGGCGCGGATACCCACTCTGGCTACTTTGTCTTCGTAGCACGGGCCGATACCACGTTTGGTCGTTCCGATGGAGCTTTTTCCGGCTGCTTCTTCCCGACAATGATCCAATAAAATATGGTAAGGCATGATGATATGTGCTCTTCGGTCAATGAAAACATGCTCGCTGGAAAGGCCACGTTCTTCTAATTTTTCTACTTCTTGTAGGAAACTTTCGGGATTGACGACCACCCCGCTGCCGATGATGCATTTCCCCTGTGCCTGAAGCACACCCGAAGGAAGCAGATGAAGAACGAATTTATCATTGTTGACATACACGGTGTGTCCCGCATTGTTACCACCCTGATAACGAACCACATAATCTGATTTTGCAGAAAGTATATCCGTGATTTTTCCTTTTCCTTCGTCTCCAAACTGAAGACCGACCACTACATAAGTTGACATTGTGCTGTATTTGAATTAAGGTTGATTTACTCCACAAAAGTAAAAGATAACCTAAGCAGCAACAAATAAAAATGAAAGCATTTCAGGGAAGTTATCAAGACATTTTAAAGGCAAGACCCAAGCCATGAAAAATACGATAATTGTCGTATTGATTTGTATTTGTCTGCAAAATTATCTTTGCCTCAGATTAAAAATTAATAACATGAAAAATTTAATTGTAAGCTTTTTCCTTCTCATCGGGTCCCTCTCTTTTTCTCAGTTAAATAACATCAGGGATTTTCCGAATTACAAAGCATTCCATCTGAGTTGCAAGGTCATCAGTTACGGTCAGGCGGGCATGGATGTCCAAGAAATGAAAGACACGGTTCTTGCTATGAATTTCAACGATGGCAGCTTTGAATTCAGCGACACGAAATTTGTCATCACGGATCAAATTATTTTCACGGAAGAAAATGCAGGGGATATTTTAATTATCAATGCACATATTGCGGATTATCCGGATGTCATGATTGAACTTTATTTAAAAGCAAATGATGAAAACCGTGTCGGCAAATTGCTGTTTACCGATACCCGGGATCAATGGATAGATTTCACATTTTGAAGCTCCTCCTAACCTGCTTAAAAAACAAAATCAAATTTATCCCGTTATTTTCTAAAATGTTGTAGTTTCGTGGCTTCTACATTACAGATAATATTTAATTAAGATTTTTATGAAAAAAACATTTGTGTCCCTGTTAGTTCTGCTGTTCGGATTTTATGCCTTGGCTCAGAATACACAGGTTTCGCAGGAAGAACTGCAAAAAAGAAATTGGTTTCACAGTGATTTTTCCCAAACTGGGATTTATGGAGTTGGAACGGATTCCGCATTAGAATTTTTAAAATCCAAAGGGATGAAACCCACAAAGATAGTAGTGGGCGTATTGGACAGCGGCGTGCAGATTACGCATGAAGATTTGAAAAATGAAATTTGGGTCAACACCAAAGAAGTAGCCGGCAATGGTAAGGATGATGATAAAAACGGATATGTTGACGACATCAATGGTTGGGACTTTTGCACTACTGCCGATGGAGAGGATTACAACCATGATTCTTATGAGGCAACAAGGGTAACCGTCATTTACAATGCATATTTCAATACAGGCAATAAAGCCAAAGATTTGGAAAATATGCGCAAAATGCCCAAGGAATATCAAACCTATCTGAGAGCCAGACAGGATTGGGCAGACCATTATTATTCCGCCAAAAGTCAGGCAAGCGGAGACAGCAATGAAACCGAACAAATCATTGACTTTTTGAAAGATTTGGCAGCTTATACAAAAGGTGTAAAATTGACGCCTGAAAATCTTACAAACCTTCCGGAAAATACTGAAGAAGAAAAAATAATGAAGTCTCAGGTAGAATATTTGGTTACCAACAATCCTGAATTCGGTGGAATGACCATGTTAGAAATCATCGAAGAAGCTAAAAAGGAATTTGGACAAGTCGAGGAATCCGGAAACCGCGATTTGCTTTATGCCTACAATCTTGAATACAATCCAGCCAAAGGAAAATTTGATGTAAAAGGCTATGGCAACAATGAAGTAGAAGGCCCGGATGCCCTGCATGGAACTCATGTTGCCGGAATCATCGGAGCTTCTCGCGGCAACAACATCGGTATGGATGGTGTAGCCGGCGGAATGGTGAAAATCATGTCCGTACGCACTGTTCCTGATGGCGACGAACGCGATGAAGACGTGGCCAATGCAATCCGCTATGCAGTTGACAATGGTGCGAAAATCCTGAACATGAGCTTCGGGAAATCTTTTTCGCCCAACAAGGAAATGGTTTATGATGCCATCAAATATGCGGACAGCAAGGGCGTTCTGATGTTCCACGCTGCCGGCAATGACAATAAGGATTTGGATTTCAATTACAATTATCCTAGCAATTTCCGCGACAATGAGATGGTGCCGATGGTGGATTTGATGATAACCGTTGGCGCAAGCACGAGATACAATGACAGACTGAAAGCTTCTTTCTCCAATTTTGGTGCGGTAAAAGTGGATTTATTTGCGCCGGGAACTGAAATTTATGCACCGGTTCCGGATCAGAAATACCGTTATTTGCAAGGAACTTCCATGGCTTCTCCGGTAGCAGCCGGCTGTGCCGCCCTGCTTTGGTCTTATTTTCCGCACTTGACTGCGAAACAAGTAAAAGACCTCTTGTTTGAAACCGTCAATGTCGCTGACACTGAAGTGAATGTCGGTTCGGAAGCAGAACCAAGAAAGTTCAATACAATCTCTGTAACAGGTGGAGTAATTGACGTCAATAAAGCCGTTCGTTTGGCGTACGAACGCTACGGAAAGAAATAAATTTCCCATTACTCCGACAATCGGAATACCTGCAATAGCGTAAAAGCTAAAAAGGTGTTCCGATTGTTTTTTTATGCTAAATAAAATTAACAACAGCCTTTTAGAGGTTTTCCAATAGGATAATTTGCCTTAAATTTGCAGCCGATTTGGAAACAAAAACCATTCATGATGTTTTAAAAAAATACGAATCTTCTGATTTCGTACAAAATACCGTTGTCCAAATCGAAAAAAATCCAGTTTCAAAAATCCATGTCCGTGGACAAATTGGTTCTTCCATTTCATTTCTCACAGCCCAGATTTTCAGTTTATCCGGCAGACCGGTGTTGCTGATGCTGGACGACAAAGAAGAAGCGGCTTATTGGCTCAATGAATTGGAAAATATTTTCTCCAAAGAGGAAGTACTCTTTTTGCCGGATTCTTACCGGCGTCCTTATGAAATCGAACAAACCACCAATGCCAACGTGGTTTTGCGCACCGAAGTGCTGAGTACGCTGAATGGTTCCAGAAAACCGCGAATTGTCGTTACCTATGCCAACGGAATTTTCGAAAAAGTCGTTACCCGAAAATCATTGTCCAAAAACACATTAAAAATATCTGTGGATGACAATTTCGACATTGATTTTATCAATGAACTGCTGTTTTCTTATGAATTCAAAAGGGTGGATTTCGTGACCGAACCCGGCGAGTTTTCGATTCGTGGCGGAATTGTAGATATCTTTTCATTTTCCGAGGAACAACCCTATCGGATTTCACTTTTTGGGGATGAAGTGGAAAGCATCCGAAAATTTGATGTGGAATCCCAGCTTTCGACAAAAAAAGTCAGGCATTTTACCATTATCCCCAATTTAGAAAATAAATTTACAGAAGACATCCGCGAAAGTTTTTTGGATTATATCTCCGACAAAACCATTGTTGTCGCCAAAAACCTGAATGTCATTCAATCCACGATTTATCGAAATTTTAATTTAGCGGAAGAAGCTTTCCACAAGCTTTCCGGGGAAATCAAAAGAGCTTCGCCAGAAGAATTATTTCTCAATGAGAAAAATTTAGAAATGCAATTGGCGAAATTTCCGGTCATTGAATTTTCATCAGTTCCTTATTTTGAAAATGCTTTGGAAGTCGAATTAAAACAGTATCCGCAACCTTCATTCAACAAACAATTTGATTTGCTGGCAGAGGAATTGAATCTCCGAAAAGCCGCCGGTTTCACCAATTTCTTGTTTTGTTCCAATGAGAAACAAGCACAGCGATTTGCAGATATATTTGAAGACATTGAAAAAAACGTTCGTTACACTCCGGTTATTGGTGCTATTTATCAAGGCTTTACGGACGAAGATCTGAAAATATGCTGCTTCACCGACCATCAGATTTTTGAACGTTATCACAAATACAATCTGCGAAATTCTTTCGCCAAAAAAGAAGCCATTACCCTGAAAGAATTGACTTCCCTTCAAATCGGGGATTATGTAACCCACATCGATCACGGTGTCGGAAAATTCGCAGGTTTGGTGAAAATTGATGTGTTGGGAAAAAAGCAGGAAGCCATCAAATTGTTTTATTATAACAATGATATTCTCTACGTCAGTATTCATTCGCTGCACAAGATTTCCAAATTTGCTTCCAATGACGGAAAACCACCAAAAATCAACCGCTTGGGGTCTCCGGCATGGAAAAACTTGAAAGAAAAAACCAAAAGAAAAGTCAAAGAAGTAGCTTTTGATTTGATAAAACTATATGCCAAAAGGCGTACCCAGAAAGGGTTTCAATTCGGGCCGGATGGTTATTTGCAACATGAATTAGAAGCTTCCTTCATCTATGAAGACACACCCGATCAGCTGAGAGCCACGCAAAGCGTGAAATCCGACATGGAAAGCGAACGTTCGATGGACAGACTGATTTGCGGTGATGTAGGATTCGGAAAGACGGAAGTTGCCATTCGCGCAGCTTTCAAAGCCGCTGTCAATGGCAAACAAACCGCAGTCCTCGTTCCCACTACCATTCTGGCTTTTCAGCATTTTCAGACATTCTCTGAACGATTGAAAGATTTCCCTGTGACGATTGATTATTTAAATCGTTTTCGTTCGGCAAAAAAGAAAAAAGAGATTTTGGAGAAATTGGCCAACGGTCAGATTGACATTCTCATCGGCACCCATCAATTAATTGGTAAAAGCATAAAATACAAGGATTTGGGCTTGCTGATAGTAGATGAAGAACATAAATTCGGAGTTGGTGCCAAGGACAAACTCAAAACCCTTCGCGCAAATATTGATACGCTGACACTGACTGCGACGCCAATTCCGCGGACACTTCAGTTTTCGCTGATGGCCGCACGAGATTTATCCATCATCAAAACACCACCTCCCAACCGGCAACCGATAGAAACCCGTTTGATTGGCTTTCATGAAGAACAAATCCGCGACGCCATTTCCTACGAAATGCAACGCGGGGGACAGATTTTCTTTATTCACAATCGGATTGAAACGCTTCCCGAAGTAGCAGGCATGTTGCAGCGGCTCATTCCCGATGCAAAAATTGGAATTGGACACGGACAAATGAACGGTGAAGAACTGGAAAAAACCATCATAGATTTTATGGAAGGGCATTTTGATGTGTTGGTTTCCACGACCATTGTAGAAAACGGATTAGACGTTCCCAATGCCAATACCATCCTCATCAATCAGGCGCAGCAGTTCGGCTTAGCGGATTTGCATCAGATGCGCGGTCGTGTGGGACGAAGCAATCGCAAGGCCTTCTGCTATCTGATAGCACCGCCGATTTCCGCAATGACCAATGAAGCTGCCAAAAGATTGAAAGCCATCGAAGAATTTTCGGATTTGGGTGCAGGATTCAATATTGCGATGAAGGATTTGGAAATTCGCGGCGCAGGAAATCTACTGGGAGCGGAACAATCCGGATTCATCTCAGAAATCGGATTTGAAACTTATCAGAAAATACTCAATGAAGCCATCGAAGAATTGAAAGAAAGCGATTTCAAAGATTTGTTTGATGAAGCTTCAGACAAATTTCTTACTTCTGAAACGCAGGTGGATACGGATTTACAAATTCTGATTCCGGATGATTATGTGAACAATGTGGAAGAAAGATTGGCGCTTTACACCGAACTTTCCAAAATTGAAAATGAAGCTGACTTGAAAACTTTTGAAACCAATCTGAAAGACCGTTTTGGAAATTATCCCTTGGAAGTTCACAATCTTTTGGAAAGCATGAAACTCAAATGGTTAGCCAAGGAAACCGGCTTTGAAAAAATCAATTTGAAAAATGGGGTGATGCTGGCGAATTTCAGCCATCGTCCCGATTCGGGTTATTTTCAATCAGAACAATTTCAGCATATTTTGACCGTATTGCAGCAACATCCGAAGCTTGCGGTATTCAAAGAAAAAGAAGCGAAAGGAAAAGATGAAAGCCCTACTTTGTTGCTAAGATTTGAAAATATTTCAGATGTGCAGACCGCCATTGAGAAACTGAGTTTGCTGAAATTTGAAAAACAAGCATCCGAATCCTTGCATTAATCGCCATTAAAAAATGCTTAAAATTGCCTTAAACCGCAATGATTTTCCGAAAAAATTATTTCTTTTGCAGTGCTTTTATAATTCCATAATTATTGGCTATTTTTATGACCTGATATTTTAAACTCTTAAATCTCAAAATATGTCTAAATCAAAAACACTGGAAATCCTCGGCAAAGACGCTGATTATCTTTTGAATCATAAATGTAAAACCATATCTGCCAAAGATTTACACCTCCCTTCACCAACGCATATTGATGATGTATGGGGTGTTTCCGACAGAAACATTCAAGTGCTTCGCAGCCTTCAGGCGATTGCGGGACACGGCAGGTTGGCGAATACGGGATACGTATCAATTCTCCCTGTAGATCAAGGAATTGAACATACCGCAGGAGCTTCCTTTGGGCCGAATCCAATTTATTTTGATCCGGAAAACATTGTCAAATTAGCCATTGAAGGCGGCTGCAACGCCGTGGCTTCAACCTATGGCGTTTTGGGTGCAGTAGCCAGAAAATACGCGCATAAAATTCCTTTTATCGTAAAAATCAATCATAACGAACTGCTTACTTATCCCACAAAATATGACCAGATTATGTATGGAACAGTGGAAGAAGCCTGGAACATGGGAGCTGTTGCCGTGGGAGCAACGATTTATTTCGGGTCTGAAGAAAGCAACCGACAAATCATTGAAGTTGCGGAAGCATTCAAATACGCACATGATTTGGGAATGGCTACCGTACTTTGGTGCTATCTGAGAAATTCCGATTTCAAAAAAGACGGTGTAGATTACCATACCGCAGCTGATTTGACCGGACAGGCCAATCATTTGGGCGTAACCATAGAAGCAGATATCATCAAACAAAAATTACCGGAAAACAATGGTGGTTTTTCAGCTGTTAATTTTGGGAAAACGCATAAAGATATGTATGAAAAATTAAGTTCTAATCATCCGATTGACCTGACGCGTTATCAGGTAGCCAACTGCTATATGGGGCGCGCCGGGCTTATCAATTCCGGAGGTGCCAGCACCGGAAAAGGACAAACGGATATGGCGGAAGCCGTTGCCACTGCAGTCATCAATAAACGTGCGGGTGGCATGGGCTTGATCAGTGGGCGAAAAGCATTCCAGAAACCTATGAAAGAAGGAGTTGCGTTGCTAAATGCAATTCAGGATGTTTATTTGGACAAGTCGATTGATATCGCGTAAATAAAATTTCATCGTCATAAAAAACAATCGAAACCGGCTTTGAGTTTCGATTGTTTTTTTTGTGTATTATTTGAAAATTATTTTCCGGTTGGCGGGTAATTTTTGAAAAGTTTCCGAACCCCTTTTTGAATGTTCGTTTCTGCCGTTTCAGGACTTGCATTGGCCGGCATCCGAATGGAAAGCTTGGAATCCCAAACCAAATGATTTTGCGCATTATAAATAGAAACTTTAAAATCTTGATTCAGTTTTTGGGTGTTAATCGGAATTCCGATATGCATACTGCCACCGAAATTCCTTCCCGAACTGCCCACGCCAATGCCGACATTTGAACTCCGGGTTTTGGTAATATATTCATTAGGTTGAATTTTAATGAGAACATCCGAATTGGCATTGTAGTTCATCCCTTTTGTACTCAGCTCATTCTGAAGAGCCATCCGGATGCTGCCCATCAGCAGTTCATTGTCGGAAGAATCATCCACAAACTCCATCCGATAATCCCGCAATTGTGAAAAATCTTGCTGTCGGTCATAATCAACTGCTACATTCTGTGTACTACAGGAAATTAGCCCAAATCCGATAAAAACAAAAACTATCTTTTTCATGGCTTGAAGTTAGCAAAAATTAATTTAGAATTTTAGATTTTGAATTGTTAATGTATCGGATTGTTGTCAAATTGTAGGCTCTTCCTTCATGCTCATCTTAGGTTTTGGTTCATTTCGGCTCCGCTCAATGACCGCTATTCATTGGTCGCTATTCAAGATGTGCTGTGATAAACATTATTATTTCGTGTAAAAACAACAATAATTTTTAGCTTTACACCATTCTTTATGTAGCATTTCTTTGATAATTAAAAATTAGCCTTATTTTAGCCGAAATTTTAAACCATTAAAAATCTAAAAATTATGAAAAAAATTGCAATTATCTGTATGATGGCCTTTGGCTCTATGGCATTTATGGCTTGTTCAAGTGACGATGGCGGCTCAGGACCTGAGTGTTTTGATTGTAGCATTATGGGCTTTACTACTAAATATTGCTATACGGCCGGTGATGATTTCTACACCATGGAAGTTATGGGGGTTTCTGAAGAAATTCCATTGGAAGGAGCGAATTGGAACGATATTAAAAGTATCCTACAACAAGCTTGTAACTAATAGCTTTTCAAAAAAAAACAAAGCCGGGTGAAATATCCGGCTTTTTTTGTTTTCAGAATTCCCGTTCGTACCCATTCCCTTTAAAACCCGAAAATCAGATTAAATGAAAATCTACCGCCGTCTTCACCGTGAAAATAATTGATTTTTCCGGTCAGGGTTTTGACCGCATTGAACCAGATTCCGCCACCGTATGACTGATGCCACACATTGGATGCTTCGTTCGGAATCCACACTCTACCATAATCATAACCAGCTGATATACCGTAATAAATAGGCAGTAAGGCCGTCTTTGCCTTACCGAGTCTCAGGTTCAAATCTGTGGAATGCACCAAAGAACTTTTGCCGGTAAATCGGTCAAAACGATAGGCCCGCAAATCGGATTCACCGCCAATGGACGCAGCTTGATAGAATTCAAAATGATTGTTGAGCAGGGTTTTTCCTTTGAATAAAGTGGAAAAATTCAAAATCCCACCGCGGCTTATGGGATGTGTGAATCCAAAACTTCCTGCCAACCACGGCAAACTTCTGCCGGACTGACTGAAATTCGTTTCCCAATGTGCTTCCGCACTGAACGACATTCCCAAAACCGGCATCGAACGGTTGTCGTAATTGCTGAATGAATATCGGAAATAGACTTCTCCCAATTGGTTGTGGTCAAATATCTCAGTAGGAATTTCTGGGGTGACTTCAACAATTCTTCCCGCTGTTTTTTCTACTTTGAGGTCTGAGATTCCCAAACCAAATTCGATTCGCCCATTGTTTCTTCCGGTTTTGTAGAAGTTCGGACGGAAGTTCAATGATTGAATTCTGACCCGGTTATAATCCATCCCCAAATCATCTTCAAAATTCTCGGTTTCATTGCCGTATCCAAAAAAATTGTGGGTATAGGCCGCACTGGTATAAACCGCAGTCAAACCAAGGTTCCATTTTCCGATAAGTTTCATGAAATCACCTGTGTAAACCGCTTCAAATCCACGGGTAGCAAAATAATAATTCAAGAGCAGATTGTGATTGGTAGTGAATTTGTCGCGTTTGAATCCGTTGACGACATAATTGAATGACAATCCGGCTTTCACTCCATCATCCGGATTGTAACCCACCGACGGCAAAGTGCTGAAAACATTGTATTTCGGGTGGGTATAATTGTAACGGTTCAAATCATAATCTTCGGTCAGATTTAGTTTGGCTTTTTGCGCTTTTTCTGTATCGTCCTTATCGTTTGGATTGTCATAAATCCGAACTTTTCTGCCGTTCAAAATGTGGTAACTATCCTTTCCCGCGCCGCCCATCAGTCTGATTTTTATATAGTTGTCTCCCTCGCCGCTCAATTCAAATACATCCTCATCATTCAGTCCGTAGATCCGGATTTCTCGGGTTTCTTTATGGTTATAGGAATTTGAAAAAAAGAGTTCTTCGCCCGACTTTTTGAGTCTGAACATTTGAACTTTGGTGATACCGCCGGGTTGTCGTTCTATCAGAATTTTATCGTCTTTGTCGGTTGCGTGCAGCACCACTGTTTTCTTCAAAACCTTGTAATATTTTTCTGCAAATTCAGAAAGTTTTGTTTTCCTGATTTTAATTAATTCTTTGATTTTCAAAACGGTTTCGTCTTTCATGTTTTCAGGAATATTTCTGAATGAGCGGTCGATGATTTCATCCGTCAGATTTTCCTTAATGAATTTAGCTTCCGCCAGCCAGTCATCGATGCCTGAAGAACGAATCAAAGCCAAATCCATGGGATAGGGTTCCATATTGAACCATTTTACATTTCTGATATTCGCTCCGAAATTTTGCATGTGCCTTAATGCGGGAAGCTGCATCAACATAGAAATCAGAAAGCCGTCATACTTGGGGAAAACCTGATCTCTGTCTCTGGGAATAGGTTTGTAAATAATTTTTTCGTCCTGACTGAATTCTGACCACCGCCATTGGTCGCTGTGTCTGTCCCAGTCGCCAATCAGCATGTCGAATAATCTGGCGCGGATGTAGCTTTTTTCATCGATTTTGTATTTTTCATCGCTTCTCAGATTCTCAAAAAGCTTGCTTGTGCTGATGATATTTTGGGGCGCCCCAAAACTTTCCGTGTCATTAAAATTACGCATTGGTCGTTCCTCAAGCATGTACAAACCCGGTTCAAAATCTTTGTTATAAATCCCGAGGTTGTTTTGATTCTCAACATAAAAAAGGCGTGGATTGGTGTGATAAATTCCTATCGGTGCAGCCAGTTCACCAATGACAAACGGATAGTAGGGATGTGTGGTGGTATAGAAATCGAGCAGAAAATCTTCGGTGAAAGTTTCTTCAAAATCCCTTGCCACATATTGTTCTCTGAATGCAAGTGCCTGTATGAATCGACTTGCGCTTTTTTTCAAAGCTCTCAAAGAATATTCTTTTCCAGTAAATGAATCCACCAAGCGGATTGAATTTGTTTGGTGACCTCCGCCGGCACGAATGGCCGTCAAACCATTGTATTCATTAGACAAATCTAATACGGGAACTTCCACCGGTGTGCTGTAATATTTACGGTAATGTTTTCCGAACAAAAATTGATAGAATCCGCTTTTACGGGTCATTTCATCTGTGTAAATTTGAGAAACTTCTGTGGCTTTGAATTCATTTTCATAAATAAAATCTGTGAAAACCGGTCTTTTTTCTGTGATAGAATGTTCGAACAACAATTTCTCACTACCGTTTTTGTTGCCGTAATAATACACTTTTGAACTTCCGTCATTGAATACATCCAAAACCGCATAGCCTTGCCAACCGGCCGAAAAATCATTGGGGTTTACCGCTCTTGCGGCTTCGTCTTTTGAGGCAGCACCGCTGATGATTTGTTTGATGTTTTCGGATTCGAGGTATTGCAAATTATGGTCATGCCCGGAAACAAAAATCAGATTTTCACGGTCGGCGACCAGCGTTTTGAGTCGGTTGATGAATTCTCGGTAAATATGGTTTTGATTGTCCTGCGGACTTCCGCCTGAAGTTTTTCTCAATAAATTAATGAAACTTCCGATGAGCGGCAAGGGGATTTTTGCTTCAAATGGGAACAATTGCTTGCTCCATGAAAATTGTCCGGCATGCGTCCCACCACTCAACAACGGATGGTGAATGGCAATGATTGTTAGTTGGTTTTGATTTTTGTTGAGTTCACTTTCAAATTCTTCCAGAAATTCATCCCTTGTTTTGAGATCGCAGTCGGCATTCATGTTTTTGTGTTTGTCCCAATCTTCGAGATACCATTGGCTGTCCACAAAAATCAAACTGATTTCGTCGGAAATTTTTTTGGAATCAATGGGACAAGCTTTGTTGGGTTGGAAAGTTTTTTTGCCCAATTGTGCTGTGACGAAGGCTTCTTGTGCTTTCAGCCCTTTGATTCCAGAATACCAATCATGATTGCCGGGAATGAAGAAAGTTTGTCCTTTGAAATTCCGGAGCAAGTCGATTTGCAACTGAAGTTTTTGTTCGGCTTTTTTCCTTTGGTTTGAATTTTCATCGGGCATGCCGTTGGGATAAATATTATCTCCTAAGAAAATCACTGTGGAAACGGAATCGGCTTTATCTATACGGGATTTGAAAAATTCAAATGTGGTGGTTGAAGCGGGTTCGCCGGCATCACCGGTGTCACCTATCAGAAAAAAACGATGGGTTGGGATTTCACTTTCTTGAAAGGTTTCTTTCGGAGAATCAACCTGTTTGCCGTATTGCGGTTGAATCGTAGAGCAGGAATGAACAAAAAAAAATGTAATGAGAAGAGAAAATTGAAAAAGTTTTTTTGCAAGGTGAAATTCCTTAATTTTACTCGAGATTAAATGCATCTATGAAAGATTTGATTCAGAAAGCCGAACAGTTTGTTTTTAATTTATTCAAAGATAAGTTAAATCCAAATTATACTTACCATAATTTTTTGCATTCACAATTTGTGGTTACTAAGACTTATGAATTGATTGCGGCAGAAGGAGTGACCGAAAAGGAAGCGGATTTGTTGGTGCTTGCTGCTTGGTTTCACGATACAGGTTACATTGACGGATATGAAAATCACGAAGTTAGGAGTGTAGAAATCGCAGAGAAATTTCTTCTCGAAAATGGGGCGGAGTCATCTGATATTGAACTTGTTAAAGATTTAATTTTAATTACAAATTTAAACACAGTTCCACAAACCCACCTTGAAAGAATTATCCGGGATGCGGATTGCAGCCATGCCGGCGATGCAGCATTTGAACAAATCACTACCCAGCTGAAAAAGGAGATGGAATTAAAATCGGGTGAGGAGATTTCGGAAACCGAATGGAATCAGCGGAATTATGATTTTTTGCTCAATGTGCATCGATTTTATACAAATTTTGCACTGCAGAAATGGCAGCCCGAGAAACTGAAAAATGTTTTCAGAATTCGTGAGAAAATTGACAATATCGAGGAATTTGAAAACAAGGAAAGACTTAGAAAAAGTAAAATTGAAAGATTGGACAAACCTGATCGCGGAATTGATACGCTGTTCAGGGTCACAATCAACAACCATACCCGGCTGAGTGAAATCGCAGACAGCAAAGCCAATATACTGCTTTCGGTCAATGCAATTATCATTTCCATCGCGCTTTCTACACTTTTGCCCAAATTGGGTTCGGCCAAAAATGCCTATCTGATTTTTCCGACTTTGACCATGCTTTTTGTGAGTGTGATTTGTATCATTTTTGCAATTATGGCCACCAAACCCAATGTGACCAAAACGGAATTCACCAAAGCAGATGTAATGAAGCGGAAAGTGAATATTCTTTTTTTCGGTAATTTCAATAGACTTAGTCAGGAAGATTATGAAGAAGCAATGGAAGACATGATGAGCGACAGGAAATATCTCTACAATTCACTGAGTCGGGATTTGTATTATTTGGGAAAAGTGCTGGATCGGAAATATAAATTACTGAGAATCACCTATATCATGTTTATGATTGGTACCGTTATTACGGTGATTGCATTCATCTGGGCATTTACTGAAAACATGGATTACAATTGGTTTGGTCTGGATTGATTTACAAATCAATTCACCGATTTCACAAAATCTTCATAATCGAAGTAAACATTTTCGGATTTCTGATTCTCTTTGGACAAGCTGATTCTGAGGGCTTTCATTCCGGTAACACCCTGAAAATCTTCGACATCCAACAGTTCAATTTTCTTGTCCAACAATTTTTTGCTTTGTAGAAATCGGATGTACCTGAGATACTCTTTTTCTTCATCTGAATGTGCATAAACAATGGCGATTTTCCCGGGTTGCGTAATTCTTTCCGAACTACCTTTGATGTGTGATTTGTCGATTCTTTTTTTCACAACTTCGTATTGTGCATTGTAAGCACCGTCCACATCAAAATGTTTTTCATCCATTCTGAAACGTATGGAAAAAGCTTGGTTGAAAACTAAAATCAAAGAAGCAACTTCGAGTTGAACCGGCAGTTCATCCTTGATTTTGTAATGTTCCTGCAGCATTTCACAAATCACCTGTAGCTGCCACAAACGAAGATTTTGCAGAAAAATTTCATCATAATGTCTTTCCGGCGCAATGGAAGCCCCAATGTACATCGTATGCTCCACCCCATCTGTATTGAATCGCTCGAAATAATGCGGAAAAATTTGTTGAATTTCCGATTGTCTTTTGTCAATCAAAGCAGCTAATCTACTGTTAATCAAGCTAACTGATTCATCGAAATCTTTTCGGGCATGATAATAAGTTCCATTGTACGGATCAAGTGCTTTCAGATAATCCGCAACAAAACCATCTTCACCCTGATAAATCGTCTGGTTGCTCAAAATCGGGTGGATTTCCTCGGCCACGAATTTTTGAATTTCGGTTTCCGTGCCGGCTTCAAAATTCTGATTGAGCAAACCAAGTTTTTCTTCCAATTCAAATTTCTTTTGGGTCAACAATCCCATGCCTGTTTTAGAACTCAATTCTTCCAAAGCCTTGATGAGCAATTTGATTTGAACCGAGAAATCATTTTTGATGCTTTGGTTACGGATATCCGATGAATTTCGAATATCGACTTGCCCGTATAGCGCGACAACATCCTGAAATACAATCTCTTTGAATTGATAATCCCGCTTGGTGCTTTTCAGATAATTTTCCGCTTCTCTTTCAAATTTCCACGCTACACTGGGATGCAACCGCGTATATTCCTTTTGAATAATGGAACTTTTCAAATTTGAGAAATCCACAAACCCTCTTTCTAACCGGTCTGTGAGAAAATTGTAAAGCATATTGACCCGGTAAAAAGCTGTGGAATTAAACGCCTGCAAATCTTTGGAACAGAGTTCGGCTATGCCAAGGAATTTATCTGCTTTTTTCAACGGAATCAGCACACAACTTTTGTATCCTGAACGTTGAAGGTTCAGAATCGCTTCATCCTGCGGATGACGTTGCAGAAAATTCGGGATGTTGGAAATAATCAGTGGTTTATTTTCCTGAATGCATTCCTTCAACATCGAATGATTCAGCCGAAAGCCGTTTTGTTTGGAAATTTGATTTTTCAATAACAAACTTTCCGTGAACAAATTGTAAAATCCATAAACCACAGATTGGGTTTCAAAATTATAATCCGAAATCCCTACTTCTAAGGAACTTGCATCAAAAATGGATTTCATGAGTTCATTTTCAGATTGGCTTTCAATGGCTGTCGGCACAATTCTGTCTGAGAGTTTTTGTTTCAGATTGGAAAATGCGATTTCAATGGTTGAGTCATACATATTCATAATTCCAAATCCTCTGATTATCCAGCTGTTCGGTGGGATTTTCTCTTTCCAAAGTTGAATATCCGTCAGATTATTCAACAAATGCTCAACATCTTCTGCACTTAGTTCAATTGCTTTTTCAGTGGGAATAATTTCCAAGAAATCCGGATTATAAATGATTCTGAAATGCTTTGTAATTCCTCTTTTATTTTGGTAACGGTAATAAATCGGAAAAAAATCAGAAAGCAAAGTATTGTAATATCGGCTGAGAATAAATCCGCAACTCGCAATGTAAAAATTATCGAGATTAAAACTTTCATTATCAATACAGAAATTCTGTCCGGATTCCTCTATAATTTGTCGAAAACGTTCGGATGGATTGATAATCATATTGCACCAAGGAAAAGTTATCGCTGAAACTTGGTTTCGACTCAGCATTTCCGGGAAAATCGGCGCAAGCAGTTCGTTGATAAGAGTGCTATGCTTTTCAATGATTGAAATGTCGTTGAAACCTTCTGCCAGTTCCGGAACTTCTTTCAGTTTGTCCATCAGTTCCTGCACATAGCTGTCATCCGGATGCTTTTTCAGACGGGCTTCCCAGTTTTCGATGACCGCTCGAAATGAAATAAGCGGACTGAAAGGCGATTCAAAGTTTTGAAATAAATTCATCGGATTGCTTTACTTACTTAAAACTTTCAAATTTAAGCAATTTAACGCATTGATTAGATTTGTTTCTCCATCAAGTTTTTTAGAACCCGGTTTTAAATCGTTTTGAAAACACTTTGAATTTGTAGCATGCAATTGTACTGACACATAACAATGCCGATAAACGCATTAAAAAGAGACTGAATCCTAAAACCCCTGCCGGAAAAATTGTTCGCGGCAGGGATTCTTCAAAAACAATCAAAGTGTTTTCAGTAATTCATAAATCCTTTTCACATCTTCGTCCTTGGTATCGGACTTTCTTTCAGCAAATTTCATTGCGTTCTCAATTTTTGTTTTGGTAGGTTGGGTCCCATTTGCGAATTCCCCGGCAAATTGCTTAAGCGCATCAGCCATCAATGCGATAGAATAATTTTTGGGAATTTCTCTGTTGGTATTTTTGGATTGTGTTGAACTGTATCGAATTATTTCGGTTTCCTTAGTTGGTTTTCCATCTTTGGTATAATTCAAAATCGCAGATATTCTGGGATTGTTGTTAGCGTTTTTCAAAATTTTCATCAGAATCACCTGTGTTTGCCCGGAATTCAGATTTTCCAAAGGAACAGCAACCTTATTTTCTGCCAAAAATTCGGGTTTGAATCCATACACTTTGTCGATGACAAATCCGTCGGGAAGTTCAATCGTTATTTCAGCATCTTTCCCCAAATTGTACAGCAAACTTTCCACTTCGCTGATGAAAACTTTCTGAATGTCATTTTCAGATTCACCGATGAAATGATTGGAACCCCGTCCGTATTCTGACAAACTTCTCAACAAGTCAAAATCTATCGACCGGCCAACGCCAATGGTAGAAATCTCAATTCCTTGGTCATTGTATTTCTTAGAATTTTCAAGGATTATCTCGTGATTGGTTTCGCCTGTGTTGGTCATTCCGTCGGTGAGCAAAATCAATCGAGAATTTATTCCCGGTCTGTGGGCTTTGATGATTTCCTCGTAGCCCAACATCATTCCCGCATGTAGATTGGTAGAACCGGCGGTGTAAATCCCATCAATGGTTTGATAAATTCTGGAACGGTCAGTCGTCAGTTTTACATTTTTCTGCCGCAGTTCGGCATTGCTGCTAAAAACCACGATAGAAACATTGGTTCCGTCGTCCAATTCACCGATGAAGCTTTTCATCGCTTGTTTCACATATTCTAACTTTCCACCCGACATGGAGCCGCTGTTGTCGATGACCAAGGAAACATTGACATCCATTTGGGATTTTGGTAAATTTTCTTTGAAAGGGGTGGCAATTCCGATTTGGAGAATAAATTTGTCCGAATCATTCAACAATGAATTGTTGTAATCAATGCTCATCGCAGGTTTTGAATCGGTCGGAATTTTGATTTGATGTTTGTGATAATTCACGAAATCTTCTACGATGATCATCCGTTCGTTCAGCATTCCGCGCTCATTGTACGAATTCAGGCCATTGGATTGAAACATGGAATAAGAACCCGAAGAAACGCCCAACTGTCCGAAACTAAAAACGCTTATTAATAAAGCAGCAAGAAAAAAATTTGTTTTCATTTTTATTGATTTTGAATTATTTCACAAGATTAAAACGAAACCGAAAATTCACTGCTGTACAATCACTTTCCATTCACTGTAAAGTTTTTCCGTAGTTTTACAGCAGATTTACAGTGTAATTTTTGAAGTATCAATTTACTTTTGACCTGAACAAATGAACGAATTGGATAATTTTCAGCAACTGAAAAAGCGGATTTTGGAAACTTACCAAAAGTCCTATCCGTATTTCAGAGGAGGTTGGAAGCGATTCAGTTCAAAAGACATCCGTCAGCTCATTGATTTGATTGAAATTCAGTTGAAGGAAAAGGTCAGTGAAAAGTGGATTTATACCCATCTGAAACCAGAATCGAATGTAAAGTTGCCCAGAAAAGACATGCTCGATATTTTTTCGAAATTTTGTGGATTTGCGGATTGGGATGAATTTGTTTTCAAAAATCAGGTGAAAACAAAAACCGAAAATGAAATTTACACTGAAATAAATCCGTCCAAATCGTTCTTTAGAAGCTGGTTCTGGTTGTTAATGATTCCGGCAATGGTTGCCTTAGTTTATTGGTTTCCAAAAAATAAATCCGAATCCAAAACGCTGGAAATCAAAAATGAATTCACCCAAGAACCCATTCCAACTGAAGAAATCAAAGTGTATGAAATTCAGGAAGATGTGAAAATTCCACTGGAAATTGAAGATTCAAAAATTGAAGTGACAGAAGGCAAACAAAAAATCAGAATTGAAAGTCCTTATTTTGAAACCAAAGAGGTGGAAATTTCGACATCCGATGATGAGATTTTAATCAAACCGGAAGATTACGCAATGGTTTTGAAGCATTTTATTCAATCTGAATTGAAAGATTGGGAGGACCGAAAAGAAAAATTAGACAAAATCCTTTCGGACGAGTTGGAAGTCATTGTTTTATTGAAAGACAATCTGGGTGCGGAATACCTGAACAAAGACGAGTTTTCGGGAAAACTGATTGTACCTACTTCTGAAACCCGGAAAATGAAAATCCTGAATATAGAAACCAATGCGCAGAAACAAATAACTTTCATTAGAATTCAACAGTTATGAACCTTAAAATAACATACACAAGCATTTTACTTTGTATTTCCGCACTCGTTTTTGGACAGACACTGCCCGAATCCCCGCAAGGAATCCGTGCGAATTTTACTGCAAAAAGTATTGAAGCTTATCAAGAAAATTCTCAAAACAAAATCCGGGAGTTTTATGAATACCTGACTTTGTATTCCAACGAAAAAAACACTGAATTGAAAAAACAAATCCGTGAAAATATCCTTTCTCTAACCGATTCTGATATGGAAATCCTTGATTTTACAAGCACTGTTCCTTCAGAAATTGAATTGGACAAATTTTTGTCAAAAATCGAAAATCAATCCTTTGAATTCAAAATCAAATCTGTTCAAAATTCGGCAGAAACCGGTTCAAATGATTGGATAAATTCCTATTTATTGTGGGTGATTCAAGACGGTAAAACTTCGGATTTTAAACTGAATCAAACCATCAATTTTGAGCCCAAGGAAAAACAATTCGGTTCAAAGACCAAAACCGTTTGGGAAATGAAGTTGGGTGATGTAACAGCGGATTAAGTGTTTTTTAGAACTCTTTTTTATGATGGTTTTTTTTGAACGCGGATGACGCAGATTGCTAAAGCAAATCGCTGATGAACACGGATTTATTATTCTAAAATCAGCGAAAATCTGCGGTTCCGCTTGTGGATCAGTGTCATCCACGTTCAATTTTACAAGTTCTTTTTAGAACGCGGATGACGCAGATTGCTAAAGCAAATCGCTGATGAATACGGATTTATTATTCTAAAATCAGCGAAAATCTGCGGTTCCGTTTACGGATCAGCGTCATCCGCGTTCTATTTCACGAGTTTTATTTTGAACGCTGATGAACACGGATTTTAATTTAATCTTTTTCTCTCGTTAGAGAATACTTTTCTTTTAAACTCGGGTTGTTTTCCGAAATTGAGCAGTAATCCAACTTCGATTGGAGTCGCACGCAGATAATTTACTAATTGCCATTCAAATTCTTCAATAATATAATCTTTCGCCTTCAATTCGAGTATAACTAAATCATTGACGATTAAATCGGCAAAATACTCTCCAACTTCAAATCCTTTATAAAATACTTTGATCTGGCTTTGCGCTTTTACATCAAAACCTCTTGATTTTAATTCTAAATAAAGTGAATTCTGATATACCTTTTCTAAGAATCCATAACCCATCTCATTATAAACATCATAAAATGCCTTGAGAATTTGATCTGTTAAATCTTTGTGTAGTAATCCCATAGCTATTTTTAGCTAAAGATAAAGTTTTTGAAGATTAGTTACATAAATTAAATTACTCGCGTTCTATTTTACAAGTTATTTTTCACGAGTTTTTTTTAGAACGCGGATGACGCAGATTGCTAAAGCAAATCGCTGATGAACACGGATTTTTTTGTTATTAAAATCAGCGAAAATCTGCGGTTCCGCTTGCGGATCAGTGTTATCCGCGTTCTATTTACAAGTTCTTTTCACAAGTTTTTTTTGTACGCTGATTCCACGGATTGCTAAAGCAAGTCGCTGATGAAAACGGATTTATTATTCTAAAATCTGTGATAATCAGCGTTTCCGCTTGCGGATCAGCGTTATCCGCGTTCTATTTACAAGTTCTTTTCACAAGTTTTATTTTGAACGCGGATGACACAGATTGCCTTCGGCAAATCGCTGATGAACATGGATTTATTATTATAAAATCAGCGAAAATCTGCGGTTCCGCTTGCGGATCAGCGTCATCCGCGTTCTTTTTCATAAGTTCTTTTTCACAAGTTTTATTTCAATTTTTCAGAGCATACTTATACTTGAAACCAATCACTCAATCTCCACCCGAATTCCTTCCGAATGTGCACTCAATTCCGGCGCATACATATTTTGAAGTGAAGTAATTCCGTTGGAAAAATTCCCGGCGTTGTTAGCTCTCACATCATATTCAAATACATAAGTTCCTTTTGGCATACGGTCAATGAAGAAATTGGTAGCCGCATCGCGCGTGCTTTCATAATATCCCATTCCTTGTTGCCATTTGTAAGTTGACAAAACATTCGTCGGTTCAAATCCACTCGCACGCATGTCTTTGATATGCACAAATTCCATTTCTCTATCGGTTTGAATTTCTAATCGTACGGTAACCAAATCTCCGATTTGAATAGGAGTTGTTTCAGTGATTTTGGTCAAAACCGGACCATTTTCTGAATTCTTTTTCAGAAACAATTCTTTTCGGAATTTTACGCCTGTTTCAGCCGAAGTAATCTTGTCCAAATCCTCAAAATACTGCCAATACATTGCGCCCCAAGCCACACCCGGAGATGTTTTCTGAACATTTACAGTTGCCATTTCCGGTTGAATTTCTTCTTTGTTCCAAGAAGTTTTCACATAACCCGTTCCGCTTTGTGGTGCTTTCTCTAAAGATTTCAAATCAAGATTGTCGTTTCCGATTTTCACTGAAATTCCTTCTTCGGCATTCGTCCAGTCTTTTCCGGTGCTCATCAATGCATAAACCGCTTCGGTAGTGGATTTGGTAGAACTCCATTGGTTGGTTTGACGGTTTTTCAACAACCAGACTTTCATACTTTCCACGCTTTCCACATCGTTCAAAACTTCATCAAATGCCTCAATCAACATCGCTTGTGTTTCAATCGGTGCTTGGTACCAGAACCATCCGGCTACATTGGATTTCCAATACATTCCCATTTCGTCGCTTTCCACCGAATTGTCTTTGATTGAATTTAAAATTTTAACGGCCAAATCTTTTTTCCCGAAACGATTAAAAATCATCGCCAACATCGCTTGGGTTTGCAGATTTTGTTCGAATTTTCCTTTGTCCAATTCCTTCAGGAAATAATCCTTTGCCTGATTGGCTTTTTTACTCATCGGATATTTCTCCAGAAAATAACTTCTTGCATACAAATATTGAATTCCATTGTAAATCGATGGCGTCAATTCATTGTTTTTTAAATATTTGTCAAATTCTTTTTCCATTTCCTTGTCGATGAACCCAATGGCTTTTTCCAAGATTTTTTCGGAATTGATATCGAAATTGGATTCGTAATCAATGCCCATTTCTTTCAAATGTCCAAAACCGGAAACGATATGCGTAGTGATGTATCGATTATCATCGCCGCCTTCAAACCAAGGAAATCCGCCCGAACCGCTTTGTTTGGCTGCTAATTTTTGATACGCAGATTGAAGTTCGTTTCGCATTTTATTCAAATCAAACAAAACCGCAATTCGTTTCATTTGTTCTTCTTCGCTTTGTGCATCACGCACCCAAGGCGTTTCTTCCAAAAGAAGTGATTTTAATTCCTCATTTTGTTCGAGTTTGGAAACCAATTCGCCTTTGGCGTTCCAATCATCAAAAACCGCTTTGATTTTCGGATTGGAATGGATGATGTGCTGCGAAATCATATTTCCGTAAAGCCGTGCAAAAACCTGTTCCGAACATTCGTATGGATATTCACGCAAATACGGCAAAGAGAAAATCGCATACCAAATCGGATTGGTCGTCATCTCAAAAGTCAATTTAAAATGATCTAAACTTTCCGACTGATTGTTTTTTATTTTATCCAAAGTGAAAGTTTTGTTCTGACCTTCACGAATGTGAATGGGCAAAGTTTCGGTTACCATCATTCGGTTCGATAAAATCGGTAAAGCCGATTCTTCACCGTCCGAAAAATCGCCTGCCGAAGCTACGACCCGATACACAACGGCTTGTCGGGTTTGCGGAATGCTCAAAGTCCAGGAAACTTCCGTGCTGTTTCCTTTGGAAACGGAAATGTTTTTCGTGGCGTTTATATTGCCAAATTCCGCATCCACAGGCTGCATCGTAAAGGCATCAAACAACATTAGTTTGGCTTGTCCGCTCAGTTCTTTGTCGGAAAGATTGGTGATTTTGGACGAAAAAGTAATTTGATCGCCTTCTCGTAAAAACCGCGGCGGATTGGGAACGACCATCAATTCTTTTTGTGTTCTGACCATGGTTTCAAAATATCCGGTGCGCAAATCAGGCGTATGTGCCGTCGCCATAAATTTCCAGGAAGTCAGGCTTTCGGGCGTTGTGAATTGGATTTTTACATTTCCTTTTTCGTCGGTGCGTAAATTCGGATAGAAGAAAGCGGTTTCTTGTAAAGCACGACGGGCAACGATGTTGTCGAGGTTTGGATTTTCTTTCTTTTCAATGAAGAATTTATCTTTTTTATAATTTGCTCCACCTATTAGCGCAATATCTGGTTCCTCCCCCGCATCAATCATATCAAAATAATATTGAACAGTATCAACTTTATTACTTCTCATTTCCATTTCAGCAACAGGAGCGGCAGCCATATCGTATTCCTCGTATGCAAATCCTAAGATTCTATTTTCATATCGATTCCAACCAAACCCAAACCAATTGAGTTCATCAAAAGCCAAGTAAATATTCGGATAATAATTTTGATAAGGATTTTGAATTAAATAATAAAAAGAATTCGTTCCAAAACTCTGGTAAGTATCCCAACGGAAGGAAGAATAATTGGTTTTCGTTCTCATTGGGAAGTTGATGGAATTCGAGCTGAATTGATCCAAAGATGCATCATACATCGTCGCCAGCATTTCGGCCAAGAATTTATCTTTTCCTTCGCCGCTCACGGTCAGTTCCCAGATTTCTTCCTGTCCGGGTTGCAATTTATCCCGAAGCGTTCCGGCAGTGATTTTCAGTGAAGTATCGACCTGCGGAACATTGACGGTAATAGTTCCCGATTTTGCGGTGTTGAATTTCCCGAAATAATAATGCAGAAAGACATTTCCACGGTATTTTTCCTCGATCGGAAAACTGAAGTTGTTCACATTATTATTCAATTTTATTTTTTCAGATTTGATGATTTTTCCGTCTGCTTCCAATTGAACCAAAACTTCTGAATTTTCAGTGGCGGAAGTCAGATTAAGCACCGCTGTTTCGCCGGGTTTATAAGTGGATTGATTCAAAGTTGCCGTGAAAAACTCGTTCTCCACGGGCGATTTTTTTTCGTTTCGGTAGAGATAAACCAATCGTTCGTGCGGAATGGTGTCTTTTCCGTCCACAATAAATCCACGCAAAATATAAGTTCCTTCTTTCCAGTTTTTTGGATTGATTTTTAGGGATTTGGATTTTTCAGTGTCGAAATCTTCACTCAAAACCGGAGTTTCTTTTGTCCAATTTTCTTTTTGGTTTTCATCGCCATAAGCTTCGTATGGGAAATAATTGATGAATTCATTTTTCGGATACAATTCATAATCTGTTTGCTGCAAAGGCGAATCGCGTAAAACCCTTGAAGGCGGATTGATTTTGGTCAGCGAGATTTTCCCTTTTGCCGGAACAAATTGTCCGTTGAGATTATTCGTCACAATCGGAATGGAGTCGAATTCTGAAATTTCAATTCGATCCGCCACCGGAATATTCAGCATAAAACGAAGATCGCCCACGGTAATCGACTGCTCGGACGAACGGGTTTCGCCATTAAGGTCGATGATGTCGGCAACGATGCGGTAGGTGTAGGTTTCCCCACTTCGGCTGCTCAGTGTCCGAACCGGTCGCTGAGCGAAGTCGAAGCGCCGGTTTTGCCTCAAATTTAATTTCAAATTTTCCTTCTGCATCGGTCATCGTTTCGCCGTGGGTAATTTCTTCTGCCGATTCACTTTGAGGGAAAGAGCCGCGTTTCCACCAAGGCCAATACGGATAAATCGCTTGTCGATACACTCTGTAAACGACTTTTGCATTGTCGATATTGGCGCCCGAATAAGCCGTGGCTTTTCCTTTGGCGGTGATTTCTTCTTCGAGTTTGAAAGTGTCTTTTACATCCTCAAATTCCACCTCAAATCGCGGGCGTTTGTATTCTTCCACGCTGAAATAATATTCATTTGAATTGCTGGTGTCGTCTTCCAAATAAAATTGACCCGTCAATCCAGAAGTAGGTAAAATGAATTCGCCGGAAACTGAACCGAATTCATTGGTTTTGAGTTCTAATGAAGAAACTTCATCGTCGTTTGGATTGTAAAGTGCAATTTCTACTTTCTCATTTGGAATGACTTTTCGTTTTCCATTTTCATCTTCACGGTAAAGAATCGCTTTGAAATAAACGGTTTGTCCGGGACGATAAATGCCACGGTCGGTAAAGAATTTAATGTGGGTTGTAAATTCTTTTCTAAGTTCAGTATGTCGACGGTAATAATTATTGTAAAATCCCACTTCTTCGTTCTCAACTTTGAAGATTAAATTTCGGTAATTTCCGGTAGTTCGGACGTTTGCAATCCCAAACTCGTTGGTAGTCAAGGTTTGAAATTTGCTTTCATTTCCACTTTTATTTTCAAAAACATCTACTTTTTTATTGACCGCCGGAATTCCGCTTTCCCGTTCGGTTACCAGGATTTCATTGTCTCGGAAAACCATGGAATAAGCCGAAACATTCAGAATTTGGTACTGAAAAATAAAGCTTTCGGAACTGATTTGAAAATCTGCATTGTTGGAGGCCAAAACCAGATAGCGACCGGCTTTCAGCGGATCCAATTTGGCGATGGTGGAATGTTCCTGATAATCATCAAAAGTTTTTAAATCGAGTTGGAATTCTTTTTCTTTTGGATAAGCTTTTAATAATTGGTTTAATTTAGTTTGTTTGTCTTTATTGGCTGCATTTTGAAATTCATTGAGCTTTTTTGTATCCCCGTCATATTTAAAAATTTTAAAATACAATTTGTCTAAATTTTTATGCGAAACCCGTATCGGCGTATTCAGATCCGGAGAAATATAAGTTTCAACCTGAATTCTAAAATCCGACGAAAGAATTTGTTTTTGAAGTTTTTCTGCTTCAATCAAAATCGGAGAATTCGGGTATTTTGACTGGATTTCATTCAGCACCGATAAAGTTTTTTCGGTCGATGTTTTCTTTTTATCAAAAGCATTTGGCTCTTCGTTAGCGGCTTTAGTCAAATGAAAATTCGCAATTTCAAACAGAATGTAAGCGGTGTACTCCGCAGTTGGATATTTCTTGGAAAGCGCAGTTAATTCATTCAAATATTCGTCTGAATTTGTATCATTTGTTTCGGCTTTCAATAATTCAAATTGGTTGTATAAATACGCATCCGGATTGTTTTTTTGAAGATGGAATGCGGAGAGGTTTTTCAGAATTTGCAATACTTTTTCTTTTTTCTCCTCGTTTGATTTTGCGTCATAATTTCCACGGTAATAATAATTGTTTTCCGTTTGGAAAAATTGAATCGCTCGGTGCGCCAGAAAATCATACAAAGTAGGACGAAGCGAACGGCTTTCTTCGACTTTCGTCAGCAGATAATCCCAATTCCCAATTGGTTCATTTTGTGATTCTTTTTGATTTTCAATGGATTGCAGATATAATTCAGCGGATTTTTGCTGAAAAATATTTTCAGTCCAGAAGCGGAAATCATCTCCGGTGCTTTCGGCAGTTTCGGTTCTTTGGTTGATTTTCCATTGATTTTCCCGGTAATAATTGAAATACAATTCAGCCAGCATGGATTGCAAAACCGATTTATCCATTCCTTTGGCTTCGGAAATTTCTTTTTGGAAGTTTTCAACTATCTGTAATTCAGTGTTATCATCATCGGAAGTCGCAATCGCAATTTTGGATTGATAGAGCAAAGCCCGAATGATTTCCTGTGAATTTTTGTCTTTTTTTGCTTGTGTATAAATCGAATTGACCGAAGGTAAAACGCTTTTCAGCATTCCGTTTTCTTCTTGGGTTTCTATATCTTTCCATTTGGAATTGTAATCAAATTTTTGCGCCATAGCGAAAGTAAAATTTAGGGTAAGAATAATAATAAGCAGATTTTTCATAATCATGGCTTTAACAAATAAAGTGCCAATTTACGGAATTGAAATCAAAGATTGATTAAAGCGATTTTAAATTCTAATCAGCAAACGATCGTAATTTCCACAAAATCCAATTCCAAAATCTTTCCTTATCTTTGCGCCATTAACCGGAAAGGGGTGCTTTCATAACAGAAGGCTGAGATGATACCCGAAGAACCTGGGCAGGTAATGCTGCCAAGGGAAACAAGTAAAATCTTCCCTTTGCTGTTTTATCAAATAAGTATTTTCAAAAAGTGTTTGTTGCAAAACACATATTGAATAAAAATAATTTTGATTTAATGGTAAAGTGAAATTCAAAGGGTAAAATCTGTCTTTCATTAAATAAATTTTAAAATGAAACGAGGGATTTTTTTATTGGCATTCATCAGTTCAAGCATGCTGTGGAGCCAAGAAAATGAAATTAAAGACAGTCTGACCGTCTCGTTAGAAGCGGCGGAAATCATTCAAAGACTGCCCGTTACCACGGAAAAAATCAGCAAGCAAGCATTGGCTCAAAAAAACTTAGGGCAGGACATTGCCTCTTTGCTGCAACATGAAACTTCTGTGGTGACCACAAGCGATGCCGGTGCGGGAATCGGCTATTCGGGTATCCGCATTCGCGGGGTGGCGCAGGATCATATCAATATCACGATGAACGGTGTACCGCTCAATGACCCTGAATCTCAAAATGTATTTTGGGTCAATATGCCCGACTTGGCTTCTGGTGCGGGCTCGGTACTCATTCAGCGCGGTGTGGGAACAACTTCTGCCGGTTCTGGAGCTTTTGGTGCTGTGATGAACGTGGAAACTGCACGCCCTGCTGCCAAAGCATTTTTTGAAACAGCCGATTCATGGGGAAGTTTCAACACGCAGAAATATACTTTCAAAGGTGGAACTGGTCGGATTCTGAATGACAAACTCAGGATGGATATGCATTTTTCAAGAATTTATTCTGATGGCTATATCGATCGGGCATTCAGTGATTTATATTCTTATGGAATCAATGCGCAATTAGATTTAAACGCCAAAACCTCCTTCCGGTATTGGAATTTTAACGGTCGGGAGAAAACCTATCAGGCATGGAACGGCATTGACGAAAATACATTGAAGGAAAACCGAAGGTTTAATCCGGCCGGCGCGATTTACGATGAGAACGGAAATATTAGTGGTTATTACGACAATGAAACTGACAATTACCGGCAAAACCATCATCATTTGTCGTGGGATCAGCGTTACGGAAAAGGCTGGAAATCAGAAGCTACGCTTTATTATACACGTGGAAAAGGATATTATGAAAATTACAAACAGAACGCAACGCTGTATGCATATAAATTAGAATCGGAATTTGAAGAATCGGATTTGGTCAGACAAAAATGGTTGGACAATCATTTTTATGGTATCAATTTCAATATAGAAAATCGGCATTTAGGGGATTTCAGGTATTTTGGTGGATTTTCTGTTAACCGTTATGAAAATCAACATTTTGGAAAAGTAATTTGGGTCAAAGATTTTGAACAGCAAGAAACGGATTGGGAATTTTACAGAAATCATTCGGAAAAAAATGATTTATCTATTTATTCCAAAGCCACTTATGCACTCGGAGATTTTGAGCTTTTTGCGGATATGCAGTACCGTTTTGTCAGTTATAAAACGCAGGCCGCGCCCGGTGGAGAAAATGAATTTGAAGATTTTTTTCCCTTTTCGGACAATTTTCATTTTTTCAATCCAAAAGCCGGATTCAATTATTTCCTAAATCGTGAAAATTCCTTTTATTTTTATTATGGAATGGCACACCGCGAACCCATTCGCTCCGATTATTTGGACAATGGCAAAAAATTAGAACCTGAGAAATTGCATGATTTTGAGTTGGGTTATAAAAAAAGCGGACGCCTGAAACTCAACGTAAACCTTTATTATATGTATTATCTCAATCAACTGACGGCAACAGGACAACTGAGTGATACCGGGAGTTTTATCCGGACTAACAGCGGAAAAAGTTACAGAGCCGGATTAGAGTTGGGCTTGGATTATGCAATCGTTCCCGAGAAACTCCGACTGTTTGGAAATTTGACTGCGAGCTTGAATAAAAACTTAGATTATTTTGAAACCAAATACGATGAAAACGGCGAAGAAATCTTAGTGCATTACGGTGATACCACCATTTCATTTTCTCCAAACTGGATTGGAGCTATTGGATTGGAATTCCAACCTGTGAAATCTTGGAATTTCAATCTGAACAATAAATATGTTGGAAGCCAGTACCTCGCAAATACAGAACCTACAGATGGAAAATTAAAAGCCTACTTCATTTCCGATTTATTGATTCAATTTTTCCCAAAATGGAAAAATCTTGAATTTTCATTGCTTGTCAACAATATTTTTGATAGAAAATATGAAAGCAACGGATTTTATTACGAAGGCCCATACTATTATCCACAAGCGGGAATCAATGTTCTGGGCGGATTTAAATTGAGAATAGAATAATGAAAAACCTCACAGAAATCAGCAAGTTGTGAGGTTTTTATTTTTTTCGGATATCCGATATTTTTTTTCAAGAAATTATAATTCACCTGAAATTCCCCCATATGAATTACACAAATAAATCCAGAAACTTCCACAGCAATTCCGGATAGACACCCAACGCAAAATTCAGTGCAGTACCCAGAATCAGTAAAAATTGTGACAGCTTTGAAAGTTTGATGGGTTTTTTCTTCTTTGGCTTTCTAAAATACATTGCGATAATCACCCTGAAATAATAGTAAACACTAATTACCGCAAGCACTAACGCAAAAATAATCAGCCACAGATTATATGAAACTTTCATCGCAGCTGTCAACACAAAGAATTTGGCTAAAAATCCGGATGTAAACGGAATTCCCGCCAATGAGAACAAAGCCACGGACGACGCCAAAGCCAGCAGTGGCGAACGTTTGGCCAAACCGTTGAATCCTGTGTAAGTAACTTTTTCCACTTTGGTCAAAGCATAGAACAAGACAATCGAAGAAAGCGAATAACTCACTATATAATACAACAAGGCATCTTTGGACTGCGCATCAAGCAGGAACAAAGCAAACATCATGTAACCAGCCTGAACAACAGAGGAATAAGCCAACATACGTTTCACCCGCTTTTGGCGTATGGCTGCAAAGTTTCCGATGAATAAGGTCAAAACAATCACGAAACTCAGCAGATAATGCGCATCTTTCATCACCGCTTCTGATGAAACTTTGAATGCGGCCATCACGGAAATGAATGCTAAGAAACCGCCGCCTTTCACGATGGTCACCATATAAGATGAAAAAACTGTCGGCGTTCCGTCATATACGTCCGGTGCCCAAAAATGCATCGGTGCCACCGAGACTTTGAAACAAAGCGAAAGAAACAGCAATACCCATCCTAAATAATAGATGGTCTGCATTTCATAATTGTAATTTGTGATATACCCCAATAAAAATGAACCGGAAGCACCGTAAATCAATGCGATACCCATCAGCATGACACCGGTAGAAAACGCGCCCATTAGGAAATATTTCACAGAAGCTTCCGTGCTTCTCATATTGTTTTTGGCAGTTCCGGCCAATGCGTACACTGGAATGGAAAGAATTTCCACGCCTATAAACAACAGAATCAGATTGTTGAACATGGCCAAAACGGCAATTCCCGTTAGGGAAATAAATATCAATGCGTAATAATCAGAAACCATTTTACCGGGTTGTCCGACTTTCTTGCGGTTGACCAATGCATAATAAAATCCAATCCAACAAAGTGCTATGAAGAAAAATATTCGGTAAGCGTCATTTACCAGCATATTCGGATAATTTCCGAGATTGACCACACAACCCCTCAACTGCAAATAACCCGCGGCTATAATGACAAGAAATAACAATGCAGCCAGCCAGCTTTGATGCACTTTCTTTTTCAGAAAGAATCCGCTGAACATAAAAATCATTCCCGAAATTGCCGATGTCAATATGATATTCATAGTGGAATTCTAAATTACATTAAGTTAAATAAAACAGACGGATATACCCCCAACAGGATGATGACGAATGAAAGCACGCCAAACACAAAATACAGGATTCCGGACATTTGTTTGGGATTGCCTTTCAAATGTTTGGTTTCTCCAAGCAGAATGGAATTATTCATTCTCCAAGTATAAGCAGGTGCCAAAATTGCACCGATACATCCCATGATACACAATACCGGATTGTAAGAGAACAATGCGTTTAGCATGGAAAACTCTCCGATAAAGCTGCTTGTGAATGGCAGCGATAAATTGGCCAAACAAAATATCGTCCAGAATACCGCGAACACCGGATCCACTTTGGCTAAACCGCTCAAGGATTTAATGTCCGTTACTCCATATTTTTGGTTCATATAATCATAGCTTAACCACATACCCAATACCACAATTCCGTGGCTGAACATCTGGAAATAAGCTCCTTTGGTACCGATTTCCGACATGGAATACAAAGCCATGAAAATCAATGCGAGGTGGGCAATGGAACTGAAAGCGATAATCCTTTTCAGATTATTGGAAGTCAGTGCAATCAATGATGCATAAACCAACCCGAAGCCTACAACATACAGCACCCAAGCAAAGCAGGCGGTGATGTCCGGAAACATATTCAGCAACCAGTTTACAACAGCGAAAAGTCCCATTTTCGCCATCAATGCACTCAATACAATTGTAACTGGCGTGGCTGAAGTTTTATAAACAGGCGGCTGCCAGGCATGTAACGGAAACAATGGGATTTTGATGGCAAATCCTATCAAAAATAGCCATGCCAACAATTCCGTATTGTTAAATGATTGGGTAACAGCTGCTACATCTTTCAGCAAATAGCTTTCCGGTTTTAGCTGGAATCCAATATAGATAATTCCCGCAAGCATCAGGAAAGAGCCGAAAATCGTGAAAATAAAGAAAATCGTATTGGCCCTGACCCTGTCTTTCTTATTGCCCCACAATCCAATCAGGAAATAAATGACAATCAGTACAATTTCCCAAAAGAAATAGAACAATAGGAGATCTTGTGCCATTAATACCCCGTTCAATCCGGCAAACATCAGCAACAACAGACCATAGAAATTATTGCTGTAACTTTTCTTGTATGCCATGAAATAGATGAACAACATGGCATAGGTAAATGTCGTCAACAACACCAGTACAGCACCCAGACCGGTAAGATCAAGTGAAATATAGGTTTGCACATCCCCGAGTTTAAACCAGGGACTGAGAATTTCCTTGTCAACAGGCGTTTGGGTAAAAACCAAAAACAGCGTATAAACAAACAAGTACAGGCTCACGGCTGTTCCGACAAACCCCAAAGGTTTTTCATTCTTAATGACCGAAAGTATCAGTCCGGCTACTAAAGGCAATATAATCAGTAATGATAACAACATTCTCTCACTTTTTATAAAATTCCAAAAAAGAAAAATCCGATTCCGGCTACTATGCCAACAACCATCAGCAGAATATACATGGCGATGTTACCCGACTGTATGGTTTTGATATGTTTAGACATAAAATAGGACAAAGATCCCACACCGGTCAACCCGGCATGAATTCCTGCTTTTTCTACATATTTTTTTAATCCGTTTCCTAATTTGATGGTAGGGTTCACGACCACAGCATCATTGATTTCATCCACATACCATTTGTCATGAAAGAGTTTGAGTAAGCCTTTGCTTTTTTCATCCACTTTCCCGTTGTACATCCTGTAAGTCAACGCAATGGCTGCCAGCACACACATCAACAGCATGACCATCAACAGGATTTCCATCGAATGGGATACCGTGTGAGTGGCTTCATTGGGTAAAACCACACCCGCCATAAAATTATTAAGCTGATGTGCATCTTTCGCAAACAATGCCGGAATCCCGATAAATCCGCCGATTACAGACAGCACAGCAAGGATGCTCATGGGGACGGTCATGGTTTTAGGACTTTCGTGCGGTTGAATTTCTTCATTGCGTAATTTTCCATGAAAAATCATGAAATACCAGCGAAACATATAGAAAGCCGTCAGCACAGAAACAACGAATCCAAGTGTATAAACAAATTTGTTGCCGGCGAACATATTCAACAATAGTTCATCTTTGGAGAAAAATCCGCTAAGTGGCGGAATTCCCGCAATGGCCAAACATGCAATCAGCATGGTGATATGTGTTGTCGGCATCCTTTTCTTTAAACCGCCCATTTTCTTCATATCCTGTTCGCCGTTCATCGCATGAATCACTGAACCGGAACCCATAAATAAAAGCGCTTTGAAGAAAGCATGGGTCAAAACATGGAATACCGCAGCGATATAAGCCCCCATTCCGATGGCGGCAAACATCAGTCCCAATTGGGAAACGGTGGAATAAGCCAACACTTTTTTAACATCGTCCTGTCGCATGGCAATCGTTGCCGTAAGCAATGCAGTGAGAATTCCAATCCAAGCCACAATCCCCTGTGTCATCGGTGCCATATCAAACAATTCATGGCAGCGTGTCAGCATAAAAATACCGGCGGTCACCATGGTAGCGGCATGAATCAAAGCTGAAACCGGAGTAGGTCCGGCCATCGCATCCGGCAGCCAAGTAAACAATGGAATCTGTGCGGATTTTCCGGTTGCGGCCAAGAACAGCAAAAGCGTGATTCCCACGATGGTCGCAGTGCTGACAGCACTTACCGGAAGCAAAGCAAATACTTCTCGGTATTCGAGTGTGCCGAATTCCTTGTATATCCAAAACATCGCCAGCAGAAAACCAATATCACCGATTCGGTTCATGATGAAAGCCTTGCGTGCGGCTGAAGTGAAATCTTTGTTTTTATACCAAAATCCAATCAACAAATAGGAACAAAGCCCTACTCCTTCCCAACCGATGTACATCATTAGAAAGTTGCTGCCCATTACCAAAATCAACATACTGCAAATGAAGAGATTGAAATACGAGAAAAATTTCCCGAATCCCTCATCATCGTGCATATAACCAATGGCATAAACGTGAATTAAAAATCCTACCCCCGTGATAATCAGCATGAAAATGGTCGTCAGCGCATCAATATGGAAGGCAAACGGAATATGAATGGATTCAAGATTAAATATATCAAACGCATGATAAATAAAAGGCTCGGCTCCCTGCCCTGTCGGTAGATTGAAGAACACCATCAAGGAAAGCAGGAAACTGATGAAAACCACGCCAGAACCAATGATAGAAACCAATCCTTTGGAGAAGTGTTTTCTTCCTAAACCGTTAATTAAAAATCCCAACAGTGGGAAAAGTGGAATCAGCCATATATATTTTTCCATAAATCTTAATGCTTTAATCGGTTAAGGAATGAGACATCAATATTATAAGTTTTACGATAAAACAGAATCATAATCGATAGTCCGACAGCTACTTCTGCTGCTGCAACCACCATGATGAACAGCACGAGCATCTGCCCGTCCACACCGGCATAATTTTCCACGCCGGCTTTCAGGCTGTTGGTATGATGCATTTTTGAGAAAGCAACCAACAACAGATTGACGGAATTCAGCATTAACTCAATGCACATCAACATGATAATGATGTTTTTGCGTGTGATGACGCCAACCATCCCGATTGCGAACAGTGCCAGTGACAAAAACAAATAATAACTTATCGGTATCATTTTATATCTCTTTTATTTGTTTTAAATTTAGGTTCTCTTTTTGTTCTTTTGGATAAAACCACAGCTCCAATCATGGCACCCATGAATAGAATACTCGCTAATTCAAAGGGAATCACATAATCCGAATACAATACATTGCCCAATGTTTCCACCAATCCGATTTTTCCAAAATACAATCCGGCTTCATGCCCTTCGGACAAATCCGACTGAAGGAATATTCCGACTGTCATTGCAAAAAACAGCGCGCAAATAATTACGCCCGACAGGATGATAAAGGGTTTACTTAATCCTTCTTGGTCTTTGTTCAGATTCATAATCATGACCACGAAAAGAAAAAGTACCATGATGGCACCGGCATATACTATGATATTGACAATGGCCAGAAATTGTGCGTTCAGCAACAGATAATGACCACTCAGACTAAAGAATGTAATAATCAAATATAAAATGGAATGCACTGGATTTCGGGCGGTAATGGTTAGTAATGCGCTTAAAATCGTCAATCCTGCCAAGATGAAAAATAAAATCTCCGATGTACTCATTTTTCTGCTGGTTTAGGGAATGGAATTAATAAATCTTTTTTGTTATAAATGAAATCCTTGCGTTTGTAACTCGCCGGCACCACGGTTTGTGTCAGGTACAGCGCATCTTTGGGGCAAGCTTCTTCGCAAAATCCACAGAAAATACAACGCAACATATTGACTTCATATTTTACAGCATATTTTTCTTCCCGATACAAATGTTCTTCACCGGGCTGTCTTTCAGCGGCTTCCATGGTGATGGCTTCCGCCGGACAAGCTAAGGCACAAAGTCCGCAGGCAGTACAATTTTCACGTCCTTCTTCATCACGGTTCAAAACATGCATTCCTCGGAAAGTCGGACTGAATTCTCTTTCTACTTCGGGATAACGCACTGTCACCTTCTTTTGAAAAAAGTGTTTCATGGTCACCTTCATCCCTTTGAAAATCGGGACCAAATAAGTCCTTTCCCAAAAATTCATGGGTTGACGGTTGACTGGTTGCGCTCTATTGCTTATAGGTTCCATTTTTCTTTATCTTAAAATTAATTAAAAAAATACAACGCCACAAACCCTGTTATAATTAAGTTAATCAACGCCAATGGAATCAGCTGTTTCCAGCCCAAATTCATCAATTGGTCATAACGGAATCTCGGCAAAGTCCATCTCACCCACATGAACAGGAATATAAACATACAGGTTTTGATGAATAATACGATGAAATGAATCCACGCCATGGCATTCATTCCTAATTTCTCGGTCAATGCAGCATCATTGACAAACGGAATGTCATATCCACCGAAAAATAGCGTTGCAAGAATTACTGAACTGATAAATACATTGACATATTCAGCAAACAGGAAGAATCCGAGTTTCATCGAAGAATATTCCGAGTGATATCCACCCATCAATTCACTTTCTGCTTCCGGAAGGTCAAACGGATTTCGGTTGGTTTCCGCAAAAGTACAAACTAAAAAAATCAGGAAAGCCAAAGGCTGGCGAACCACATTCCAATAGCTGTCCAATTGTTCATCCACAATCACACTTAATTTCAGGGAACCGGAAAGCATCAGCACGGCAATCAGCGCAAGTCCCAAAGGAATTTCATAGGAAATAACTTGTGAAGCACCTCGCACCCCACCCATCAGCGACCATTTGTTATTGGAAGCCCATGCACCAAGCATCATTCCGTAAACTCCGATACTCAATACCCCAAAAATATACAGATAGCCAATATTGATATCCGCAATCAACGGCGTAATGATTCGGTCGCCCCATTCAAAAGGTGTTGACCACGGAATGACGGCTCCTGTGATACAGGCCAAAGTCATGGCAATGGTAGGCCCTAAAATAAAAATAAATTTCTCTGCGTGTCGTGGGGTAATTTCTTCTTTAAAGAACAGTTTTCCTCCATCGGCCAAAGGCTGAAGGAGCCCGCCCCATCCAGCACGGTCAGGACCACGTCTGTCCTGCATATAGGCGGCTACTTTACGTTCTGCCCAAGTTGAATACATGGCCACAAACAGGCAAAGTCCAATCATGATACCGGCCAAAGCCGCTTTTTCACCTATAACAATCCAAAATTCCGGACCCATAAATTCTTAGTTTGTATTTTCTTCTTTCTTTTTAAAATCCAATTCTTTGTCTTTGGTCAGATAATCCTTGCTCGTTGGTGGACCATAAATCTGACTGATGTCTCTTTCGGGTTCATTGACTTCGCTGACATTGTGTATATCCAACAAAATCTTTGGTTCCCTTTTAATCACTTTCGGCAATGGTTCATTGGGAGTCGTGGTTCCGATTTTCCCAAAATAATGGCCGTCTCGAATCACAGAGCCTTTGTAAATATTGGCCGGCCCTTCGATAACCCAATCAGAAGTCTTTTTCTTGTCAAACCGACAGCTATCACAAATCCAATCCTCAGCCTCCCACCAGTCGTCTCTTCTGGTAGTAACACGGAAAACTTCATCTCCGCGATACCATAATCTAACTTTGCCCGCACATTTCGGACAATCTCGGTGTGCGTTGACCGGCTTTAGGAACCAAACTCGGTTTTTGAACCGGAAAGTCCTATCCGTCAATGCCCCCACAGGGCAAACATCAATGACATTTCCAATGAAATCATGATCCAATGCTTTGGTAATATAAGTGGTAATTTCGGAGGCATCTCCTCGGAACATCATACCGTGTTCTCGTGTTTCAGTCAACTGATCGGCCAAATGCACACATCGGTAACACATGATGCAACGATTCATGTTGAGCTGAATATTTTTCCCCAAATCAATGGGTTTATAAGTTCTTTTTCTGAATTCCATCCGTGAAGATGCTTCTCCGTGTTCATAACTGAGATCCTGGAGTTTACATTCTCCAGCCTGGTCACATACCGGACAATCTAACGGGTGATTGATCAGCAGAAATTCCGCCACACCTTCCCGGGCTTCCACCGTTCTTTGGGATGTTTTGTTGCCAACCTCCATTCCATCCTGAACTTCGGTACGACAGGAAGCCATTAATTTCGGCATGGGACGCGGATCGCGGTCGCTTCCTTTGGTTACTTCCACCAAACAGGTACGGCAATATCCACCGGTACTTTCTAATTTGCTGTAATAACACATCGTTGGCGGTGCCACATGCCGCCCGATTTGCCGGGCTGCTTGCAATATCGTTGTTCCTCTCGGTACTTTTATCGTTTCACCGTCAATGGTAATCGAAAGCAACTGTTCTTCTGTATTTTTAACTTCTTCTGCCATGTTCTTTTAATTTATGACCAAAGGATCGGCATAACCTGCCAAGCCATAAGGTCTTCTTTTTCTTTCTTCGGGGTTGAGAATAGCCCATTCCAATTCATCCCGAAAATGTCTGATTACGGCTGCCACCGGCCAGGCCGCAGCATCTCCCAATGGACAAATCGTATTGCCCTCTATATTGTTCTGTATTCTCCACAGCAAATCAATATCGGATATTTTCCCTTCACCTTTATCAATTCTTTCCATCAGACGGGTCATCCAGTGTGTACCTTCACGGCAAGGCGAACATTGTCCACAGCTTTCATGCCGGTAAAATCGACAGATGGTGTATGTATGATGTACGATGTCTTGGTCTTCATCCAATACTTCAAATCCGCCCGATCCCATCATGCTTCCGGTCAAAAAGCCGCCATCGGCAAGGCTTTCGTAATTCATGTATCTTGGTTCTCCTTTGGCCGTTCTCAACAAAAGGTTGGCCGGTAAAATCGGCACCGAACTTCCTCCGGGAATACAGGCTTTCAGTCTTTTGCCATTGGCAATTCCGCCGCAGAATTCATCGGAATAAATAAATTCTTCAACGGTTTGGGTCATATCAATTTCATAAACCCCTGGTTTATTAATGTTTCCGCAAGCAGAAATCAATTTGGTTCCGGTTGATTTCCCTACGCCGATTTTAGCATATTCTTCGCCGCCCATGTTGATGATTGGCGTAATGGAAGCTATGGATTCCACGTTATTGACTACGGTCGGTCTTCCCCAAACTCCTTTTACGGCTGGGAAAGGAGGTTTGATTCTTGGATTTCCTCGTTTGCCTTCCATGCTTTCTAAGAGTGCCGTTTCTTCTCCGCAGATATAGGCACCTGCTCCGGGATGTACATAAATTTCCAAATCATGACCGCTGCCTTTGATGTCTTTTCCAATCCATCCGTTGGCACGGGCTTCTTCGATGGCTTCTTCCAGAATGTCGATAATCCATTCGTATTCACCTCGAATATAGATGTACGAAACCTTGCTGCCCAAACAGATGGAAGAAATGATAATTCCTTCAATCAGTATGTGCGGAATATGTTCCATCAGGTAACGATCTTTGAAAGTTCCCGGTTCTGATTCATCCGCGTTGACAACCAAATGGCGCGGCACCCCTTCGGGTTTCGCAAGGAAACTCCATTTCAATCCGGTTGGAAATCCGGCACCTCCCCGACCCCGCAAACCCGAAGCTTTTACTTCTTCCAGAATTTGCTCTTCGGTCATGTTGAGTGCTTTTTCCAAAGCTTTATATCCGTCGTGTGCCCGATAAGCGTCGTAATAACGAATTCCGGGTACATCCTTGTGTTTCAATAATAATCTGGTCTCTCCCATTATCCCTGATTTTTCAGTTCATCCAAAAGTTCATCTACTTTTTCTATGGTCAAATGCTCGCGATAAGTTTTCCCAAGTCGCATCATCGGAGCATATCCGCAAGCCCCTAAACATTCGGAAGGTTTAAGGGTAAACAATCCATCCGGGGTGGTTTCCCCGACATCAATATTCAATTTATCCTTGATATGTTGTATCACTTGGTCTGAGCCGCAAATCATGCACGGTCCTGTCTGACAAACTTCCAAAACGTGTTTCCCGACCGGCTTCAGATTGTACATCGTATAAAAAGAGGCTACTTCATAGACTTCAACCGGATTTAGTTGAAGAATTTCTGCTACATGATCCATGACCGGAACATCTAACCAGCCGTTTGCTTCTTTTTGAGCCAAATGAAGCACGGGAAGCAAAGCACTTTTTTGTTTTCCTTCCGGATACCTGTTGATGATTTCATCAATTTTTTTGTATGCTTCGTCTGAAAATTTAACCTCTGACATTTTCTTTCAATATTATTTGTCTTGTTAAGACTACTTTCTTTTAATTTTATGCATCTAATTCACCCGCAATCACATTGATGCTACTCAGTGTAATAATTGCATCACTCAGCATTTGCCCCTGAATCAATTCAGGATATGCCTGATAAAATATAAAACAAGGTCTTCTGAAATGCAGGCGATAAGGCGAACGACCGCCATCGCTGATTAAATAGAAGCCAAGTTCACCGTTACCGCCTTCAACCGCATGATAAACTTCGCCAACTGGCAAATCCAATTCTCCGTAAACGATTTTGAAGTGATAAATTAATTCTTCCATTCGGGTGTAAACCTTCTCTTTCAAAGGCAGATAAAAGCCAGGGGCATCCGCATGGTGCTTGGTGGCTTCTTCTCCCTTCAAGTCTCCGATTTTCTTTAATGCTTGTTTGATGATTTCAACGGATTGCCACATCTCCACGTTTCTGACCAAATAGCGGTCATAGACATCGCCGGTGGAACCAATCGGAACTACGAAATCAAATTCATCATAACTGCTGTATGGTTTTTGTACTCTCACATCATAATCCACACCGGCTGCACGTAGATTCGGTCCAGTAAATCCATATGCCAAAGCTCTTTCCGCACTGATTCCGCCAACTCCCTGTGTTCTTTCGATGAAAATCCTGTTTCGGTCGAATAAAGTTTCAAATTCTTTCAAGATTATGGGGAAATCAATTAGAAACTGGTCAATTTTCTTCCAAGCCGTTTCACTGAAATCTCTTTCAAAGCCTCCGATTCTACCGATATTGGTCGTCAGTCTGGCACCACAGATTTCTTCATAAATCTCATAAATCTTTTCTCGGTATTCGAACATATAAACGAATCCGGACAAAGCTCCGGAGTCAACTCCGATTACGGAATTACAAATCAGATGGTCTGCCACCCTTGCCAACTCCATGATAATCACACGCATATACTGTACTCTCTTGGGAATTTCCATCCCTACGAGTTTTTCAACAGTCATGTGCCACCCTATATTATTAATTGGTGCGGAACAATAATTCAAGCGGTCGGTCAGCGGCGTAATTTGATACAAGGCTTTTCTTTCCGCAAGTTTTTCAAATGCACGATGGATGTAACCTACGGTTTGTGTAGAATGCAATACCGTTTCCCCATCTAACTCTAATACATTCTGAAAAATCCCATGGGTAGCGGGGTGTGTTGGCCCTAAATTAATCGTATTGGTTGTTTGCTCCAAAGATTCTTTGGGCAGTTTGATGTTTTTGATTTCATCATACGATTTGTATTTTTTTTCCTTTTTATCAGCCATTTTCTCCAAAATTAAATATTCATTTTTCCCCAATTGAAATGTCCTCCACGGCCAAACATGTCATCATCTTTGTCTTTTCGGGTTTGTTCTTCGACAGGATATTCTTTTCTCATTGGGAAATAATCCATTTCCTCCACATTCATAATGCGTTTCAGATTCGGGTGTCCGACAAAATTCACCCCAAAGAAATCATAACATTCTCTCTCCAACCAGTTGGCGGTAGGATACAATGCGGTAGCCGTATAAATGTCGGGTTTTTCAATATCAAGGGCAAATTTCAACCGAAGATGGAAATTCTCTCTCATATTGTACATCAGATAAGTAACCACCAATTCTTTCCCTTTGTCGTCAGGATAATGGATGGCCGTCAAATCGGTCATAAACCGGATTTTCAAATCCTCATCATCATAAAGGAATTGCAGGATTTTCAGATTTTCCTCTTTGTCGGCTTCGACAATCAGGATATCGTACTGAATCTCCGCTTTGTATATGGCGTCTCCAAATTTTTTGGTTAACTTATCAAGAACAAATTTACTGTCCAGCATGTCTTCTACCTTAAAAATATTAATAAATAACTACAATATTCCGTAACTCTCCAACAACGCCTGATACTCATCACTTTCTCTTCTTCGGATACTTTCTTTTTCTACCAAATCCTGAATTCTGAGAATGCCGTCAATTATGGCTTCGGGTCTTGGGGCACATCCCGGCACATAAACATCGACCGGAACAATCTGGTCTATTCCTTGTAAGGTGGAGTAGGAATCAAAAATCCCTCCGCTACTGGCGCAGGCTCCGACAGCAATCACCCATCGGGGTTCTGCCATTTGTATATAAACCTGTTTCAATACCGGTCCCAATTTTTTGGAAATGGTTCCCATGACCATCAGCAAATCACATTGTCTGGGAGTAAATGCCATTCTCTCAGAACCGAAACGCCCCAAATCGTAATGCGCAGCCATCGTGGCCATAAATTCAATTCCGCAACAACTTGTTGCGAATGGTAACGGCCAGATTGAGTTTTTTCTCGCCAGCCCGATTACCTTTGAAAGCTGCATGGCCATAAATCCTTCTCCCTGATATCCTTCCGGCGTGTCCACCAATTTCACATTGGTGTTTTTCATGACCGGTCTTTTATTGTAAATCATTTCGTCCTTTTTCTAAATTAATTCATTCGGGAAAACTTATTTTTCCCAATCAAACGCCCCTTTCTTCCTGACGTAAATATACATTACCATAAACAATCCTACAAAAGTGGCAACTGCTGCAAATCCCTCCCAGCCTAATTCTTTGAAATTCACTGCATAAGGATAAAAGAACACGACTTCCACATCAAAAAGCACAAAAAGAATGGCCACCAAATAGTATTTAATGGCAAATGGTCTCCGGGCATTTCCGTACTGTTTGACACCACTTTCAAAATTGTCTAATTTCTCATCTGTCTTTCTTTTGGGGCCCAGAAAATGCGTGATGATGATGGTTCCTACCACGAAACCGGCTGCCAAAAGAAACAGAATTATAACTGAGATATAACTGAATGTATTCATTTTAATTCGCTATCCTTATTATCTGCGGGTAAAATTACAAACTATTAACCACCTCCAAAACCGAAAGAATTTATTAATGGTTGAAAACGGGCAATTTATATTCATTATAAATAACTCCGGTCTGAATCATGATTTTAATCAATTTTGATCCTTGATTTTATAGAAAATATAGTCCGTACGAAGCGGCTCCGCTATTCCCGATTGACGAAATAGCAACGCGAGCTGTCCCCTGTGATAAGTGCCGTGGTTTGATAGATGAAAATAGATATCTCCAAGATTCACCGTGGAAATTCTACCTTTTGAATTTCTGAATGAAATGACTTCAGACAATTCTCTTTCTGTCAACACATTAATGGTAATCTGGTGATTGCGTTCGTTGATTTCCAACAAATCTTCGGGTGGATGAACGATCCAGCGGTCGATGTCCGGTTTGCCCGTACAGCGGTTGTTCCAGAAAATATGTGAATTCAGAAGGTGGCTCATCAGTTCCTCTACTCTTTTGGGAAATGCTTCCACCCTGGGAGCGATGATCTGAATCAATTGTTCATTACACCATTTATTGTATTCAAAAAAGTCAATCAGTCTATCTTTTGCATTCATCATCTATGCTATTATTTAATTAGGATTTTCAAATTAATTCAATTGTTTACTCCCTGATACTTTCTACATACCAATAGTTATCTCCCTCGATATAAATGATTTGCAAGGTGTTGGAAGTAATTCTAATCAAATGGGTTAAGTCTGCATCATCATTCAACAGCACATCATTCATCGGATTGGTGGTCATTTCCAAATTCAGAATGGGCGGTATATTGTCCGAAAAATGAAAATCAAAAAATTCACCGTTATGGCTGACTTCTACAATTCCGTTGGGGATGGATAGCTCGTTATTTCCTTCTTGAAATAAAATGTATCCCGGGAAATTGCCCGTAAACCGGCTGTAAAATTCTGCTTCATCTTCGTCGCTTTTGCATCCGAAAATCATCAATGGCAACAAGAGCCAAAGCAATTTGTATTTTGAGATTTTTTGAATGGTTTGCATGGTTCAAAAATAATGAAAAACAATGACTGAAAGATATAAATCACAAACCAACTGATTTGCAAGGCTCAACCAGTGAAAACCGATTTATGATAGTTTACACCTCTTTCTTCTAAATATTTCATGACTGCAACAAAACATTCCGGATGCTTTCCCACCAATTCAGGCGGGAAAACTCCTTTCTGTTTAAATTTCCCATCCAATATCAAATGAACCGCTGCTGTAGCCGTGTATCCGGTGGTTCTCGCCATTGAGGAAGTCCGGGTTTTCGGATTGTATTCATCATACAAATCATAATCGATTCGAATGTTTTCCTCATTTGGATTTTTTCCTTTCAATGAAATCCGCATCACCGTAAATTCGGCTTCTTCGGGTTCGAGTTTCCAATCATTAAAAAGGATTTTTGACGTAAATTCCCGTGGACTGATCTTCAAACCATCGAAATCCAAAGGATGGGTCTCAAAAAAACCTGCTGCCCACAGAGCCTTGATATATTCAATATGCCCCGGATAACGAAGGGTTTTTTCTTTCATATTGGGAATGTGCGACATGGTATAAATCAGTGAGCGAAGACCATCAGTATTGAAAGCCTCCAAAGTTCCAATATACTCAAATTCAATAAATTCACTATCGGACAATGCAGGTTTCGTTATGATATTTCCGTTTTCAATATATCTTGCCGGTCGGGTATATTCTTCAATCACGTCAATCGGTGAAAACGGTGCTTTATAGCAGAACGGCCATTTTTTCACTTTTGGCAAACCGCCGACTAAGCATTCAAAATCAGTAATTTGCATTTGTTCATTATGATATCCCAAAATCATATTTCCCATGCCCGGTGCGACCCCGCAGTCCACGATAGCTGTTACATTATTTTCAACCGCAAATTGATTTAATTCCAAAGCATTTTCCGGGAAAAACGAAATATCAACCACATCCTTTCCGACTTCTATCAGGGTTTTTAAAGTTTCAAAACCAAGAAATCCCGGCACCGCACAAACCACCAAATCAAATGGTTTCACTGCATCCATCAACAATTGTTTTTGGGTAATGTCCAACTGAAGAATTTGCAATGAATCCACTTTGGATTTCACTTTTTCCAATGCTTTTAGATTCAAATCTGCCAACGTAATCCGGTGGTTTTCGGACAAATCAGCCGCCATCACGGAACCCACCATTCCGGCACCCAAAACAATAATATTCGCCATGAAATTATGATTTTCAATTGAGCCGGAAAGTTAAGTTTCCTATTGGGATTTGCCAACTAAAAAGCTTGTTTTTTACCAAAACAAGCTTTCAAAAATCAATTAAATAAACTACCTCGGGGCAAGCCCACGAGGTATTAAAACAATTTAAGTTGCCCTGAATAGACTTCTTTATATTCTTTCTTTTTTCCCTGATTTTCAACATATTTTTGAATCACTTCTTTGCTCG